>ENA-OPMI01000336-OPMI01000336.1-human-gut-metagenome-genome-assembly--contig:-NODE-336-length-19069-cov-1.771642_pt1 | contig 19069 bp, 22 predicted proteins | sample MGYA00241523_ERZ501743 | MGnify/ENA primary metagenome ERZ501743 (study PRJEB25962, sample SAMEA2042650) | human gut metagenome | biome: human gut; feature: human-associated habitat; material: faeces... | reverse complement strand
ATAGTCCTTCCATCCATCTGCTATCCACATAATTGTATTCCATCTCTTTCTTTAGACTTTTTTTGCGTAAAAACGGAGTTAAGTTAAAGTCCGATAGTAGAAATTTTATTTTAAAAGTGATATAATACATAATAATCGATTGTAAAATAAAGTTATAGATAAGTTTTAAATAAAAATTAAACTCAGGGTGAGAAAACGTGGCAGAAAATCTGCAAAAAATAAATAAGTATACCAATATTATTCTACCGTTTGTATTAATTTGTGTTGACTACATCGCCATAGTATGTGCAGAAGAACTTGCCTTTAACTTCCGTAACTTCTATACCGGTAATCACAGCCTTCATATCTCCTGGCTTAACTTCTGGATAGTATTCCCCTTACTTTACCTCATCTTCTTAAATATTGAACAGCTCTATAACCGCCGCGCTCAGTTCTGGCAGATAATCCAAAAACTCTTTATCACCAGCTGCTACGCTGTTACAAGCATCATCATATTACTCTATATAGCGCGTATAGCAGGTTCAACCTCCAGAATGTTTATAGCAGTTTTCTGGATATTGAGCTTTATTCTGCTTGTTATTTTCCGCTACATAGTAAAAAAGATACTTGAAAAATACCAGTTATTGCAAATACCTGTACTCATAATAGGCGCGGGCAAAACAGCAGAACTACTTGTACAAGGCATCAAAAATGATGCCGGTATGGGCTATAAAATAATAGGACTTTTAGAAGATAACAAAGTAGAAGAAGGCATACTTGAAAATTATCCAGTGCTCGGAAAATTTACAGACGCTGAAGAAGTAATAACAAAATATAACATCAACCATGTCTTTATAGCAGCTCCCGGCTTAGAACAAGGTAAACTAACAAAACTAATCTACAAAGTACAGCCCTTAGTAAAAAGCATGGGGGTAATACCAAACCTAATAGGCGTACCAATGGGCGGCATAGAAGCAGAAAGCCTTTTTAACGAAAAGTTGATGCTGTTAAGGCTTAAAAACAACCTTGCAAGGCCAATAAACAGATGGATAAAAACAATCTTTGACTACGTGCTTACCATAACAGGCACAATCGCTATAAGCCCAATACTCATAGTAATAGCCTTATGGATATATAAAGACTCACCGGGGCCAGTAATATTTAAGCACCGCAGAATAGGCAAAAACGGAAAGAAATTTAACTGTTATAAATTCCGCAGCATGTGCGTAGACGCAAAAGAAAAATTAGAGCAACTTCTAAAAACAAATCCGGAAGCGAAAGCGGAATGGGAGAAAGATTTTAAATTAAAAAACGACCCACGCATAACAAAAAGCGGGGAATTTTTAAGAAAGACAAGCTTAGATGAACTGCCGCAGATATTCAACGTACTCAAAGGCGAAATGAGCCTTGTAGGGCCGCGCCCGATAATAAGGGATGAAATGATAAGGTATGGAGAATACATAGAAGACTACCTTATGGTAAAACCGGGCATAACCGGCATGTGGCAGGTAAGTGGCAGAAGCGACACAGATTACAAACAAAGGGTACAGCTTGACAGTTGGTATGTGCGCAACTGGAGCATATGGCTTGATGCAATGCTGTTATGGAGGACGATGAAAATTGTTGCACAGTGCAAAGGGGCATATTAAAGAAGAATTATGTTCAATGATAATGCCTGTCTATAACAGCGAAAAATATATAGCCGAAGCCATAGAAAGTGTAATAAAGCAAACATATAAAAATTGGGAAATTATTGTAGTAAATGACGCATCAACAGATGATACAGAAAAAATAATAAAATCATACCAGGAAAAGGATAAAAGAATAAAACTAATATCACTTCCTAAAAACCAAGGCGCAGCTAATGCGCGCAATACAGCAATACAAAATGCTAAAGGAAAATACATAGCATTTTTAGATGCTGATGATTATTGGGAAAAAGAAAAACTGCAAGAACAGATACAAATATTACAAAACAGTAACGCAGATATAAGCTATACAGCTTATTTAATGATAGACGAAACAGGACGAAAAATAAAAAAGCGTAGCGTAAAAAAATTACTTAACTTAAAAGACCTGTTAAAAGAAAACAGTATCATATTTTCAAGCGTAGTCTGCAAAAAAGAAAGCATAAAAAACAAACAATTTAAAAGTGAATGGTATCATGAAGATTATGTGTTTTTGCTTGATTTGGCTAAAGAAGGCAAAATCTTTAAAGGTATAGATGAAATTTTAGTGCAATACAGAGTACATAGAAATGGAAGGTCATTTAACAAACTAACAGCAGCAAAATATAGGTGGAAAATATACAGGGAATATTTGTGTCTAAACTTGTACAAAAGCTTGTATTATTTTATTGCTTATACGTGGAATGGAATTAGAAAGTATAAATTAAAATGAAATTTGAAATTTTATTATCAATAATTGATAAAAAAGAAAATAATGAAATTTATAACCATTTAAAAGAAAAGAATATTACAACTGATGCAATTATAGTTAATCAATCTAATTTTGATAATGTAAATAAAAAATATATTAATGGAAAAAACATATATATTTTAAATTTAAATGAAAGAGGTGTCGGATTAAGCAGAAATACAGCACTACAAAGAACAGAAGCAGATATAATTTTATTTGCTGATGATGATGAAAAGTTTGAAGATGATTATGAATTAAAAATATTGAATGCTTTTAAAAATTTACCAAATGCTGACATAATTTTATTTAATGTAAAAAGTAATAATCCTAACAGAGCAGCAGCAAAAATAAAAAAAATAAAAAAAGTTCATTGGTATAATTCTATGAAATACGGTGCATATCAAATTGCAGTAAAAGTAATTTCTATAAAAAAGAAACGTGTTACGTTTTCTACTTTATTTGGTGGTGGAAGTAAATTTGGAAGTGGTGAAGATTCATTATTTTTGTTAGATTCATTAGATGCTGGGCTTAATATTTATACATATCCTAGTCAAATTGCAACTGTGGAGCAAAAAAATTCTACTTGGTTTAAAGGTTATAATAAAAAATTCTTCTTTGATAGAGGAGCATTATTTGCTTCAGCATTTAAGTTTCCCAAAATTATTGCACTTATACAAGTTTTTAGGAAAAGAAATGCATATATAAGTAGATTGAGTCTATACCAGCAATATAAATATTTATGTTTAGGAATAGAATACTTTAATAAAAAATATAAATAAGGATAATAAAAAGTGAGAAATTTAAAAGATGAATTGAACGAATTATTTAAATATAAAGATTTATTCATTCAACTTATTGAGCGAGATATTAAACTAAAATATAGAAAAAGTATATTAGGTTATTTTTGGAGTATTTTGAATCCGCTACTTTTAATGATAGTTTTGACTGCAGTATTTTCTAATTTTAATAGAAGTAGTGAAATTACTAATTTTCCAGCGTATCTTATTTGTGGACAGGTTTTATTTTCTTTTATGCGTGAGGCAACTGAAAATTCAATGTTTTCTATAATAACTAACGCAAGTTTAATAAAAAAAGTGTACTTGCCAAAATATATATTTGCTGTTTCAAGAATAAGCAGTTGTTTAATTACTTTATTATTTTCTTTTATAGCATTAACACTAGTTTTTATATTTACTGATGTTAAATTTACATTTTATAGTTTATTATTTTTTATACCAATTTTGCAGGTATATTTATTTTGCATAGGATTAGGTTTATTTTTAGCGCAAGCTGCAACTTTTTTTAAAGATGCACAATATTTATATAGCGTTGTTATTACAGCCTGGATGTATGCTACTCCCATTTTTTACGATTTTAACATTTTACCTTTATGGTTACAAAAAATTATATGGTGGTTGAATCCAATGTATAGTTATATACAGCAATTGAGGTCACTTTTATTACACAATAAATTTTGTGATTGTGAATTAATTTTAATAGGTTGTTTTTATTCAATTTTTGCTTTGGTTATGGGGATTTATTTCTTTAGAAAAAATCAAGATAAATTTATTTTGTACATATAAGGTAAGGTTTAAATATGAAACAAGATAATATCATTGAAGTAAATAATGTAACCGTAAGATTTAATATGGCTTCCCAGAAAGTTGATAATTTTAAAGAATATTTTATAAAATTAATAAAAAAAGAGTTGTTATTCAAAGAATTTATAGCATTAGATGATGTTAGTTTTAGTGTAAAAAAAGGAGAAAGCTGGGGATTAATTGGTACAAATGGTTCAGGTAAATCAACATTATTAAAGCTAATTTGCCGCATAATAACTCCTTATAAAGGGACTGTTGAGACTAAAGGAATAATAGCACCAATGATAGAATTGGGAGCAGGTTTTGATGGCAATTTAACAGCGAAAGAAAATATATATCTAAATGGAGCTATTTTAGGATATAACAAAAAGATTATGATGAAAAAATATGATGAAATTGTTGATTTTGCTGAATTAGGAAAATTTATGGAAGTGCCTGTAAAAAATTTTTCGTCAGGGATGAGGGCAAGGCTGGGGTTTGCAATAGCGACCGCAATTAAGCCTGATATTTTAGTTGTTGATGAAGTTTTAGCTGTAGGAGACCAAGCTTTTCAAAAGAAATGTGAAGTACGTATGAATGAATTATTAAATAGTGGTGTTACTTTATTGTATGTATCACATTCAATAAATTCAGTTAAAAATATTTGTCAAAAAGCTTTATGGATCAGTAAAGGCAAAATTATAGAATCTGGAGAGGTAAATTCAGTTTGCAATAGCTATACTGAATTTTTAAAACAAAAATGATTTTAAATGAAAAATTAGCAAATAAAAAGCCAATGGTAAGCATATCAATGCTTACTTATAATCATGAAAATTATATAGAACAAGCAATAAAAAGTGTATTAATGCAAGAAGTAGATTTTGATTATCAGTTAATAATTGGAGAAGATTGTTCAACTGATAATACAAGAAACATAGTTATTAAATATGCGCAATCTTATCCGGATAAAATTATTGCTATATTACATGATAAAAATGTAGGAATGAAAGAAAATGCTTTTACAGTAAGAAAGTTTTTAACTGGTAAATATATAGCTCTATTAGAAGGTGATGATTGCTGGCTTGACAAAAGTAAATTGTTTAAGCAAGTACATTTTTTAGAAGAAAACACACAATATTATGCTGTTGCTCATAAACATTATGAAATAGATAATAATGGAAATAGAATTACTGGCATAAAGTTATTGGAATATAATTCAGGATACACTAATAAAAAAATCTATACACTTAAAGAATTCGCAGAATACTATTTATCGGCTCATACATCTACAATAGTTTATAGAAATTTCTTTTACAAATTAACATCAGAAGAAATATGTTTGTATGATAATTGTAGTGTTGTTGGTGATAGGAAACTTAATTTAATATTAGCTGCTTTAGGAGGTGTATATAAATTAGATGAATATATGAGTGCGTATAGGCATCATGGAAAATCATGGACAGAGCAAAAATATCCCGGTGGGTTAGCGTTTTACGGATATAAAGCTATGAATGATTTGGAAAAATTAGCAATGGATATGTTTGAAATAAAAATTAATTTTAAAGATGCTAAATTAAGAGCATGGTATGGAACTTGTTTTGCTTTAATAAAAAATTTTAATAAAGAAAATTATGATGCTGTGTTAACAATTTTTAATAATGGAAATAAGTTTCAAAAAATTTTGTTTTTATTAACTCATACTTTGAGTTTTCCGTTTAGAAAATTATAAAAAGGAAATATAAATATGAAATTTTTACACATTCTTACACCGTATAGTTTGAAACCTCAAAATATTATAAGGTTTATTAATAAAAACTTTAATAAAGTAGAACATACATTTTTGATTTTAGCAGACGAAGAATATGTTTTGAGAAACAATCCGCAATTATTTGCATTTGAAAATGTTATTTTTACTCCTAAAATTAATCAGAAAAAATTTTCCAGATTTAAAAGAATGAAATTTATGGAGGAGTTATTTTTAAAATTTGATAATATAATATGGCATTCTTTTTTGCATCTTAAAGGATTGCAGATGCTTTATGGAACTTATAAATATAGAAATAAAATAACATGGATAGAATATGGTAAAGATTTATATGATTGGAAATGGAAACCTAAAAATATTAAAAATAAGGTGGCTTATTATTTAGTTCAACATATACGTAAAGACTGCAAATATTTAGGAGTAACTGTGGAAAATGATAAAGAAATATATTTTAAAACATTGAATCAAGAAAAAACTATATTTTATTTACCGATACCATTCAACGCTGATGCGGTTGATTATTTAATTAAAGAATACGGAAAGGTAGGTTATATTCCAAATAAGGAAATAAGAATATTGATTGGTAGTGATGGATTAAAGTATAATCAACATTTAAAAATCATTGATAGATTGCAAGTTTTTCGTGAAGAAAATTTTTCGTGTTTTTTACCGATGAATTATGCTTTGCCGTATGAATATGGACTTAGTGGTACGAAAAAATATGCAACTGAAGTAATTGAATATGGTAATAGAGTTTTAAATGTACCTGTAATTAAATTACAACAAAGTTCCGTCCAGTTTAAAAGATATTTTAAAATTTTAAATGCTATTGATATAGCTATTTTTGATTTTGATAGACCAATTTATTTAGAAATCGTTTATTTTTTATTATATTTAAATAAAAAAATATTTTTGCCAGCTGATAGTGCATTATATAAGAGTTTGGTAGATAGAGGTGTAAAAGTATTTGACACAAATAAAATAGTTGAATTGAATTATAGTGAGTTTATAGATAGAAATGGAATAAATAATAAGAACATTATGAAATCATTTATCGCAGAAGATTTTATAAAAAGAAATTGGAAAAAATGTTTTGATTTTTTATCTAAAGAGAGTAAATAACAATGGAAAAAATTAAGTATTTATATATTTTTAGTGGCGCAGTTAGAAATATACGCGGATTTTTTAAAATGGTAGAAGAGCGTGAGGACGCTGAATATCATAAATTTTTTGTACCCCAGAATGATAATTTAAAAATTTGGGTGCCTGAATTGAATGCACATAATAATATTATTTATTTGTCTTCTGAAAACAAATTAAAGCAATTGATATATATGTATAAATTATTTAGTAGCGCCGAACATATTATTATCCATGGTATGTTTTTTGGTAATTGGCCATTGTTAGTATTATTAAGTTCAAAAAAATTATTAAAAAAATTAAGTTGGATTGAATGGACCGGCGATGTTTATTTGTGGAAACGACCTAATAATAACCTAAAAAATTTGTTAATTAATTTCATTAATAAAAAAATTAGACAAAATATAAAATTTATTGTGATGAGTGCACCAAATGATAAAGAACGTTTTATGCAAGAATTTGATATTAAAGATAAAAAAATATTAGAACTATCTTTTCCAAGCAATAGAAATGCCAAAGAAGAACTTAATAGGTTAAAACCTCAAAAATATGATGATAGTTGCAAAATGGTACAAATTGGTCATAATGCATACACTTTTAATAAACATATAATGATTTTAGATATGCTGGCTAAATTTAAAAATAAAAATCTTAAAGTAGTTTTGCCATTGACATATGGTTGGTCAGGCTTAAATGGGCAATATGGAAGTATGACTTATATGAAAGCTGTCATACGATATGCTAAATTCCTTTTTAAAGAACGAGCATTGATATTTTCAAAAAATATTCCGTTGGAAAATTATTCAAAATTTTTATGGAATGTTGATGTTGCTATTTTTGGTTTAAACAGATTAGCTGCAGCAAGTAATATTTTTATGTTACTTTATATGGGGAAAAAAGTATTTTTTGATGGTAAAAGTCCACATTATAAGTTTTTTAAGGAAAAAGGATTTGATGTATATGATTTATATGATATACCAAAAATGAGTTACGAGGATTTTATAGCACCACCAAATCATAGAGACACTAGTTGGTTGGACGATATATACGATAATGAATTAGTTAAAAATAAGTGGAATGAATATTTTTATAGATATTTGGAGAAAAAGGGAGAATGATTATGCAAGATTTAATAATAATTGGTGCCGGAGGACGAGGAAGAGAATTTTTAGAATGTGTCAAAGAAGTTAATAAAGTAAAACAAACATATAATGTATTAGGGTTTTTAAGTGATTACGATGATGTTTTAAGTGGTTTTAAATGTGATATAGAAATAATTGGGAAAATACATGATTGGAAACTACCTAAAAATGTAAAATATCTTTTAGCTATTGATGATCCTCAGGCGCGACAAAGATTAGCAGAAGAATTTATAGCGAAAGGTGCTGAGTTTATAACTTTAATTTCTCCGCGTGCAACAATTCAAAGTTTTTGTACCATTGATTATGGCAGCGTAATTCTGGGTAACTCGGTTATTTTAAATAATACACATATTGGCAAGTTTAACATAATTGCTGGTTCTACCATCGGAGATAGTGCTAAATTAGGTGATTATTGCAATACAAGTGGTTTTACAAACGTTACGAATGTAACTATGGGTGACAGGGTTTATGTTGGAAGTCATGCTGTATTGTTAAATAAAATTAAAATAGGAAATGATGCTTTAATATATGCAGGGAGTATTGTATTTACCAATGTAAAAGCAAATACAAAAGTTATGGGTAATCCAGCTGTCAAAGTAGATTTTTGAGGAGGCAATAAAATGAAATTAGGAATTATGCAGCCATATTTTATGCCATATATAGGTTATTGGCAACTGATGAATGCTGTGGATAAATACATAATATATGATGATGTTAATTACAAAAAAGGTAGTTGGGTAAATAGAAACAGGATTTTAATGTCGGGAAAACCGGAAGGTTGGGGATATTTAAATCTGAATTTAGATCATGCAAGCCCTAATAAGAAATTTAATGAGATTAGCGTTTTAAGGGATGAGCATTTTATAAAAAAACAGTTAAGAGGAATTATAGGCTCTTACCAAAAAGCTCCATTTTTTAATGAAGTTTTTCCTCTATTGGAAGATATATTTACTCAAAAAGAATCTCAGCTAGCAAAATATTTAAAGCATAGCTTTGAGGTTGTTAATAGATATATAGGTATCAAAACAGAATTGATTATGTCTTCTGATATAGTAAAGAATAATGATTTAAAATTGGAAAAGAAAGTAATACATATTTGTGAATTGATGAAAGCTGATAAATATTATAGTGCAATGGGAGGCTGGGATTTATATTCTAAAGATGAATTTGCTGAACATGGTATAGAATTTATATTTTTAAAGGCAAAAGACTCAATTAAATACAAACAGTTTAATAATGAATTTGTACCGGCGCTTTCGATTATAGATGTAATGATGTTTAATAGTGTGCCTGAAATACAAAAAATGTTAGATGAGTACGAGTTATTATGATGATAGTAAAAGAGTTAGACTTTAGTAATAAAAATATTGTAGTGACAGGAGCGTCTTCAGGAATAGGAAGAGAAATTGCAGAATATATAAGTACACTTGGTGCAAATGTTATTTTAATAGCAAGAAATGAAACAGCATTACAAAAAATTACTTCAGAAATGACAAATTCCCAATATTATAGCTTTGATTTAAATAAAATTAATGAAATTGAAAGCTTAGCAAATAAAGTAAAAAATGATGTGGGAAAGATTTCAGGTATTGTATATTCTGCTGGTATTGCACCAATGCGACCGTTAAATTTATTAAAGCCAGAAAATTTATTGGATGTACTAAGAGTAAATTTTTTGGCATATATTGAATTAGTGCGTTGCTTTACAAAAAAGAATATATGTGAAACACCTATGAGTATAGTAAGTATATCTTCTGTGGCTAGTTTTAAGGGAAGTAAATCAAAAATAGCTTATGCAGCTTCAAAAGGAGCAATGGATAGTGCGAATAGATGTATTGCAAAAGAACTCGCATCTAAAAAAATTCGTGTGAATAGTATACAGCCATCTTGGGTTGAAACTGATATGGTTAAAGAATATAAAAAAAATTTTAATAGCGATTATTTAAACAAAAGTATGGACGAACAAGAATTGGGAATTATAAAACCTACTGACATAGCTTATACTGCCGCATATTTATTAAGTAATATGTCTTCAAAAATTACAGGTACTACAATAAAAATTACTGCTGGTAGATTATGAAAATTATACAAAGAGAATCTAATTATTTAAAAAGTAATGAATTTATTATTTTAGATGATAGTGCTGGATGTATTATTGATCCGTTTGTAGATAAAGAATTAGATAAAATTTTGGAATACAGACGATTAGATTATCTTTTTTTAACGCATGAACATTACGATCATATAAGTGGCGTTAATTATTGGAAAGAGAAATATCCTGAAACTAAAGTTCTTTGTAGCGAAATTTGTGCTAAGAATATAAGTAATGCCAATAAAAATTTATCAATTCATTTTGATGCATTTTGTAAATTACAAACATGGGTTAAAGATCAGTCTGAAATACTTCCAGTTAATTATTATTGTAATGCAGATATAACGTTTGATAGTTATAGTGTATTGTATTGGAATAATCATAAAATTGAAATGTATAAAACTCTGGGGCATTCTGAAGGAAGCAGTATGTATTTATTTGACGAAAAATATTTATTTTCAGGTGATAGTATCTTCAAAGAGTTTCCGGTTTTTACAATGTTATATAAAAATGGAAAGAATGATTTTAAAAATATAACATTGCCTATTATAAATTCTTTTAATAAAGAAATTATGGTTTATCCTGGGCATTTTTCATCATTTTTATTAAAAGAAGCATATATTTTCAGGAGGTAAAAAATGACATATTTTACTTTTAATAATATTAAGATTGTTGGTGTAGCTGCTGCTGTTCCTAAGCAGAAAGTAAAAATAGATGATTTTACTAACCAATTTGGAGAAGAAACTATAAAAAAATATAAAATAATGACCGGAATTGAAGAATTTAGAAAATCTAGTGATAAGCAAACCGCTTCTGATTTGGGATTTGCTGCAGCTGAAAATTTAATTAATAAATTAAATATTCCAAGAGAAGAAATTGACGGTTTAATTTTTGTTTCCCAATCTCATGACTATAAACGTCCAGCAACTGCATACGTTTTACATAAAAGATTAAACTTAAATGAGAATTGTGCAGTATTTGACATAAATCTTGGTTGTTCAGGATTTGTATATGGATTTCAAATATTAGCTTCTGTAATGAATAGTTCAAATATGCGAAAAGCGATGTTAATAGTTGCAGAAACTTCTACAAAAGTAATGTGGCCTAATGATAAATCTGTTTCCATGTTGTTTGGTGATAGTGGAAGTGCAGTGTTGTTGGAAAAAGTAAATGATGCTGGTAATGATATAAAAGGATGTTTATATAGTAAGGGGCAATATTTTAAATCTATTATTATTCCGGCTGGTGGTTTTAGAATGCCTGATGCAGATAAAAATATATTTATAGGTTCAGATGGAAATGAGCATTCTTTATATTATCAATATATGAATGGGCTTGATATTATGCAGTTTTCTATTACAGATGTTCCTAAATCAATAAAAGAATACTTAAATTATTATAAGATTGATATAAATAGATTTGATTATTATATTTTACATCAAGCAAATGCATTTATTATTAAACAGTTAATAAAAAGATTTAAACTTTCAAAAGACAAAGTACCAATGGTTTTAAATAAATACGGAAATATAGGAGGTGTTTCTATCCCTTTAGTTTTATGTGATTTATTGGGAATGAATAATAATGGTAGAAATTATTCTATGTTTAGCTGTGGTTTTGGTATAGGTTTATCTTGGGGAATATTAGATTTTGCAATTAATGAGGACGTTGTTTTACCGGTTATTGAAACTGATGATTTTTACCAAGAAGGAATTATAACAAAAGAAATGATATGAGGTGTTGATTATGGATAACAAAGAAAAATATATTAATATTTTTAAGGATTTATTTAATGTGGAAGAAACTAAATTAAATGATAAATTTACATTTGCTGCTGTAGATAACTGGGACTCTTTAACTCATATGAGTTTAATTTCGATGTTGGAAGATGAATTTGATGTGTTTTTTGACACAGAAGATATTTTGAATTTTGGATCGTTTAATAACGGAATTAATATATTAAGGAAATATGGTGTAGAAATATAAAAGATATAAGGAGAAATAAAAAATGTCAGTTACAGAATTAGAATTATCTTTAACTGGAAAAGTTTGTATTATTACAGGTGCAGCTGGTGGTATTGGAAAAAAGATTACAGAGCTTTTTGCTTTAGCTGGTGCTAAAGTATACGCTGTCGACATACAAGGTGAAAAGTTAAATTCTTGGGTAATGAGCTGGAACGAGGAACATAATGGCAAGATAATAACAACTTGTAAAGTTGATATTTGTGATTCTTTATCTATAAAGACTTTAATACAAAAAATCAAAAAAGAAAGTAAAACTATTGATGTTTTAGTTAATGATGCAGCTTTGATTTCATATGAGTTTTTAAGTATGGTATCAAAGGAAAAAATGAAAAAAATGTTTGATGTAAATGTTTTTGGTATGGTAGAGATGATGCAGTATGTTTCGCGTATTATGATGAAACAAAATAATGGTAGTATTATAAATATTGCAAGTATGGTTGCAGTCAAAGGAGTGTGTGGACAGTTTTCTTATTCTGCTTCTAAAGGTGCTGTTATTAGTTTAACAAAATCTGCTGCTAAAGAATTAGCAAATTATAAAATACGTGTAAATGCAGTTGCGCCGGGAATGGTAGCTACAGAGCGCTTTAATAAAGTTTTAAAAGAGAATTTTTCTGAAAAGAAAGATAATATACCATTTGGGCGTTTGGCAGAAGAAATAGAGATAGCAGAATTATGTTTATTTTTAGCATCTGAAAAATCTAAATATATTACAGGACAAATTATTGGTATAGATGGTGGGTTAATATTGTAAAAATGAGGTGTTGTTATGTATCTTGAGTTAGATAAACATAATCAATATCAAGTGGCAGCAATTGATTCCGATGGTTGCAGTATCACTTATAAAAAACTATGTGAAAATATTAAACGTGCTGGCAATATTTTACTACCAAGGAGTATAGTTTTTTTACTTTGTGAGAATTCAGTTGGTGCTGTGAACGCATATTTATCATGTATAGAGAATAAAGTTGTTCCATTAATTTTATCTGTAAAAACCGATAAACTTTTATTGAAAAATTTAATGGAAATTTATAAACCTGCTTATTTATGGTTACCATCAAAAATAGGTTCCGAATTTAGTGGAGATGTATTATTAGAGTGTTATGGATATAGTTTAATTAAAACTCAAAATAAGATTTATCCAATTTTTGAAGATTTAGCTATGTTGCTTTCAACATCTGGTTCTACAGGAAGCCCAAAACTTGTACGGCATAGTTATAAAAATTTAATTTCTAATGCTAAAAATGTAGCTAAGTTTTTTGAAATCAATAGTTCAGACAGACCATTAGTTGATTTGCCGATTTTTTATACTATGGGACATTCTGTAATATGTAGTCACTTATACGCTGGAGCTACTTTATTTTTGACTTCGTTAAGTTTATTGGATAAGAAGTTTTGGGATTTTTTTGAACAAAATAGAATAACTACATTTACAGGTGTGCCGTATAGTTATGAAATTTTAAAACGCTTAAAATTTACTGAAAAGAAATGGCCGTTCTTAAAGATACTGACACAAGGCGGAGGAAAACTTAGGGAAAATTTATATATAGAATTTGCTGAATATGCCCTGAAAAATAATATTAAATTTATACCAACTTTTGGGCAAACTGAATGTACTGCAAGAATGGCATATTTATCGCCAGATAAAGCATTAAAAAAAATAAGTAGCATAGGTAATGCTATACCTGAAGGAAAATTGTTCTTATTTGATTCTGATGAAAAAATTATAACTGACAATAATATTGAAGGTGAATTAGGGTACAAAGGACCAAATGTTACATTAGGTTATGCTGAAAATATTGAAGATTTAAGAAAAGGTGATGAATGGAATGGAAAAATTTTAACTGGTGATATAGCAATAAGAGACGATGATGATTGTTACTATATTATAGGAAGGAAAAAACGCTTTTTAAAATTATTCGGTTATAGGGTTAGCTTAGATCAATGTGAAAAGTTAATAAAAAATGAATTTAATATAGAATGTGTTTGTGTTGGGGACGATGCTGTAATGCTTGTCTATGTTGAAGAGGATATAGATTTAAATATGATAAAACGGTATTTGAGCGAAAAGACGGGTATAGTTATTACAGCTTTTAAAGTTATTAAGATACCTAATATTCCACGTAATGAATACGGGAAAATTGAGTATAGCAAATTAAATGAAAGGGAGAATTAAAATGGAAGAAAAGGTTATTGGAATTTTAACTGAAGCATTTGAATTAGAAAAGGGAGAGCTTACTCCTGAGACAGTTCTTGCGGATTTGGATTTTTGGGATTCTATGGCAAAATTAACTTTAATTGTTGTTATGAGTGACGAATTTGATAAAAAACTTACAAGCAATGATATAAAAAAATTTACGACAGTAAAAGATATTATAGATTTTGCTGTTAAATAATAATTAATTAGGAGGATTAATATGGCTATTCAATTATTTGTACCTACATTTGATGTTGATGGATGTTTAGCAGAAATTAGGGAATGCCTTGAAAAAGGCTGGACTGGAATGGGCTTTAAAACTGTAGAATTTGAAGAGAAATGGAAAGAATATACAGGATTAGAACATGCTCACTATTTGAATTCTGCTACAGTTGGTTTAAATTTGGCTTTTGAAATTTTAAAAGAACAATATGGTTGGAATGACGGTGATGAAGTTATCACAACACCTATGACTTTTGTTTCTACAAATCATGCTATTTTGTTAGCTAAATTAAAACCAGTTTTCGCTGATATTGATGATACTTTATGCTTAGACCCGAAATCTGTAAAAGAACATATTACGGAAAAAACAAAAGCGGTTCTGTATGTTGGAATGGGCGGGAATACTGGTGAGTATGAAAAAATTGTTAATATTTGTAATGAATATGGTTTGAAATTAGTATTAGATGCTGCTCATATGGCAGGAACTAGATTGCATGGTGAAATACCTGGTAAAGAAGCAGAAGTTGTAAATTATTCTTTCCAAGCTGTAAAAAATTTACCTACTGCTGACAGCGGTATGATTTGTTTCAAAAGAGCAGACTTTGATGCTATAGCTCGTAAAAAAGCTTGGCTGGGTATTAATAAAGATACTTATGCTAGAACTGGTAGTACAGGTAATTATAAATGGAAATATGACGTTGAATATGTAGGGCATAAATATCATGGCAATTCTATTATGGCTTCTATAGGTTTAGTACAGCTTAAACATTTAGATAAAGACAATGCTTATAGAAGACAACTTGCCTTATGGTATAGGAAAGGGTTTAAAAATTATGAGGATAGAATAAAACTGGTAAGAATACCTAAAGAATGTGAATCTTCTTGTCATTTATTTCAGATTATCGTAGAAGATAGAGATAGATTAATGGAGTATTTAAATCAAAATGATATTTTCCCTGGTGTGCATTATATTGAAAATACTCAGTATAGAATGTATGATTATGCGAAGGGTACATGCCCTAATGCAACTTATATGAGTGATCATGTTTTATCTTTACCTATGCATTTGAGGCTTACTTATGAAGATGTACAGTTAATAATTGATAAAGTTTTGGAATTTGTAAATAAGTAAAATTAATATAGCGGGATGATTATATGAAAATTACAGAATTTGCTGAAATAAAAGATGTTAAAATATTTGAACCTGTATATTATGGTGATAATAGGGGGTGGTTTGCAGAAACATACTCTTATAAAACATTAAAAGAAAATGGCATAGATATTGTTTTTGTACAAGATAATCACAGCTTTTCTGCATATAAAGGTACGATACGCGGATTTCATTTTCAAAAAAGTCCAAGTGCACAAACAAAAATAGTTAGGTGTATCAAAGGAGAAATTCTAGATGTTGCTGTTGATTTAAGAAAAAATTCTCCTACATATAAAAAATTTGTAAGTGAAATTTTATCTGAATCTAATAGAAAGCAACTTTTTATACCGGCTGGTTTTGCGCATGGATTTTTGACTTTAACTGATAATTGCGAAATTTGTTATAAAGTTGATAAATTTTATAATACTGATGATGATCGGTCGATAGCGTGGAATGATCCGGAAATTGGATTTGATTGGCAGATTAAAAATCCTATTCTTTCTTTAAAGGATCAAAATGCTCCACTATTGAAAGATAGTGACGTAAATTTTTAATTGAAATTAAGGTATAGGTGTATCAGTATGAAAGGAATTATTTTAGCAGGAGGATCGGGTACTAGATTATATCCGATAACAAAATCTGTATCAAAACAGATTGTACCAATATATGATAAGCCAATGATTTATTATCCTTTATCTGTATTAATGCTTGCTGGAATTAGAGATATTTTAATTATTTCTACAGATAGAGATGTACCAGTTTATCAGGAACTTTTACATGATGGCAGCGAATATGGGTTGAAAATAGAATATGCTGTACAGAAAAAACCGAATGGATTAGCTGAGGCTTTTATCATTGGGGAAAAATTTATTGGCAATGATAACGTAGCATTAATTTTAGGAGATAATATTTTTTATGGTAGGCATTTTACTGAACTATTGGAAAAAGCAGCATCATTAGATGAAGGCGCTGTTATTTTTTGATATTATGTAAAAAATCCTACTGCATTTGGTGTTGTAGAATTTGATAAAAATGGTAATGTAATTTCATTAGAAGAAAAACCACAGAAGCCTAAATCTAATTACGCTGTACCTGGATTGTATTTTTATGACAATAATGTAATTGAAATTGCCAAAAAAGTAAAGCCTTCAGTACGTGGTGAATTAGAAATTACTTCCGTTAATGAAGAATATTTAAAACGTGGTAAATTGAAAGTAGAATTGTTTGGCCGAGGTATGGCATGGCTTGATACAGGAACACATGATGGATTATTGGAGGCAAGTAATTTTGTATCAATAGTGCAACATAGACAAGGTATGTATATTTCTTGTATAGAAGAAATAGCATATAGAAAATGTTATATAGATAAAGAAAAACTTATTGAATTAGCACAGCCGATGCTTAAAACAGATTATGGAAAGTATTTACTAAATATTGCAAACGGTTCCTTTTAATAGGAACCGTTTATCAGTACTTTTTGTTAGATATGAGAGATGAAAATATGGTAGAAAGAAATATTTCGATTGATCTGTTACGCATAATATCTATGGTAATGGTAGTTTGTTTACACTTTTTTAGTCATGGGGGGGTAATGGCTAAATTGTGTAAATTTTCATCGTTATATTTTATTGGGCTATTTATAAATTATTTGTGTATAGTCGCAGTTAACTGTTTTGTACTTATTAGTGGTTATTTCTTAGTAAATAGAGAAATTGATACAAAGAAGTTATCTAAATTATGGTGTCAAGTATTATTTTATTCGTTATTAATATTCTTATTTGCATCTTATTATGAAATTGTAGATTTTAACTTTACTTTATTGTTTAGATCATTATTTCCAATAACTTCAAATCTTTATTGGTTTATTAGTGCATATTTTATTTTGTATATTATTTCTCCATATTTAAATAAGTTTATTAGTGTTTTAGATAAAACTTATTTTAAATATTGTTTGTTTTGTTTAATATTTCTTTTTTCGATTATACCATCTATTAATATTTATGCGGCTCAATTTAAAATAAGTTATGGATATTCTTTTACATGGTTTATTGTTTTATATTTGACAGGTGCATATATAAAATTGCACTATAAAAATGTATATATAAAAAATAACCATAAATATTTATATGGATATATTGTTTTGGCTATATGTATGGTAATAATACGTGCTATTCTGGCTTATAGTGGTAATACTTTATATCCTAAATATTTGAGTGCTTATAATAATATTTTAGTATTTAGTGAAAGTGTGTTATTATTTTTATATTTTGTAAATTTAAAAATAACAAATAGAAGGTTGTCTTCTATAGTTCTTAAACTTTCTCCGTTTGTGTTGGGGGTATATTTATTACATGAAGTACCATATATGAGAAAGTATCTTTGGAATGATATATTTCATCCAGGATTATATGTTAATGATAATTTCTTATATTGTTATATGATAATTTGTGTTTGTTCTATTTTTACTGTTGGAATACTTATTGATTTTATGATAAAATCCATATTGAATTATTTATATAGTAAAATAGAAAAATGTTTTGGAGGAAAAATATGAAACTCATCATCACCGGCGGGGCCGGGTTTATAGGAAGCAATTTTATATATTATGAGCTTAAGAATCATCCGGAGGATGAATTTATTTGCTTGGATAAGTTGACGTATGCTGGCAATTTAAGCAGCTTAAAGGGTGCGATGGAGCAGCCAAACTTTAAGTTTGTTAAAAGCGATATTGCTGACCGTGATTTTGTTTATAATTTGTTTGAAGCAGAAAAGCCGGATGTTGTGGTAAACTTTGCGGCGGAAAGCCATGTTGACCGCAGCATTTTAGAGCCGGAGCTGTTTTTAAAAACCAACGTTATTGGCACGGGCGTGCTTATGGACGCCTGCCGCAAGTATGGCATTAAGCGTTATCATCAGGTTAGTACAGATGAAGTGTACGGAGATTTGCCGTTGGACAGACCGGATTTATTCTTTACTGAAACAACGCCGCTGCATACTTCCAGTCCTTATTCTGCATCTAAAGCCAGTGCTGATTTGTTGGTTTTGGCATACCACAGAACGTATGGTTTGCCGGTGACAATTTCGCGTTGCTCCAATAACTATGGGCCATATCACTTTCCTGAAAAGTTAATACCGCTAATGATTATTAATGCGCTGCATGATAAAGAATTGCCGGTTTACGGTGATGGTGCTAACGTGCGCGACTGGCTGTATGTAGAAGACCATTGCAGTGCGATTGATTTAATCATCCGCCAGGGGCGCGAGGGTGAAGTTTACAACGTTGGTGGGCATAACGAAAAGAGCAATTTGGATGTTGTGAAAATTATTTTAAAGGCGCTGGGCAAAAATGAAGATTTAATTAC
>ENA-OPMI01000319-OPMI01000319.1-human-gut-metagenome-genome-assembly--contig:-NODE-319-length-20131-cov-1.638822_pt1 | contig 20131 bp, 15 predicted proteins | sample MGYA00241523_ERZ501743 | MGnify/ENA primary metagenome ERZ501743 (study PRJEB25962, sample SAMEA2042650) | human gut metagenome | biome: human gut; feature: human-associated habitat; material: faeces... | reverse complement strand
ACCGCAGAGAACTACTTCCAGCTCATTATCTGTCAGGTCTAACTTTGTCTTAAAAGTAAAACCTTTTGTCACATCTTTGACTACTACTCTCCTTGTTGGGATCTGGTCCAGGAAATTTTCAATCTCCAGTTCATCTCTCAGATCAATCCAGACTCCCTTACCAACTCCATCAAAATATATAAATACAGAACCGGCAGGAAAGTATTTCCCTCTCCTGCCGGTTCTGCATTTATGAATATGATGTTTTCGTGATCCTTCTATTTTCTCATTTCTTTTAAATTATGCCAAATCGTAAATCCAACTCCCACCCAGATAAAGCAGAAAGCGATGAGGCGGTGGATCTCCAGTGGTTCATGGAAGTAAAAGCGTCCCATAAGGAACTGGATGGTGGGGTTCACATACATTAAAATACCGGTAAGGTAATAAGGGATCATTTTTACACCCTTATTAAATAACAGCAATGGAACGGATGTGATCACACCTGCCATTGGAAACAGTAAAAACTGCATTCCATGAAGAACTCCCAGACTTCCGTGTCCGTTCATTTCGCTGTAAACACAGAACAGCAGCGCGATCGGAGTTACAAATAAGGTCTCTGCAAACAGGGAAAGTCCTGCATCCAGATGCACACTTTTCTTCACTGCCCCGTAAAAAGCAAAACTTAAACCGATGACCATTGCCATTACCGGAACCATGCGGTAAACGCCCATGAGATAACCTACACCGATAATGGAAAACAGTGCTGTCATCTGCTCTAAACGGCTCATTTTTTCATGAAATAAAAATACGCCGATGGCTGTTACAAAAATAGGTTCCAGAAAATATCCCAGACTGGCATCCAGTACATGCCCTGAATTGATAGCGAAAATATATACACCCCAGTTGACACATACTAAAACACCGCTGACCATACAGCAGATCATGGTCTTTTTGTCTGCAAATACCTGTCTGATATCTCCCCACCGCCCGGTCACTGCCAGATAGCCAAGCATAAAAAGCATGGACCAGACTACTCTCTGGGCCAGTACATAGGCGGAATTTACCTCTGCAAGCAGGTTCCAGAAAACAGTCAACAGTCCCCAGCAGATGTAGGTGATCGTAACGCTGATGGCACCTTTTCTTTTTGTATTATCCATATGCGATCTCTCCTGTTGTCTTTTGTATTTATTTCTGTCTGTTTTTATCTAGTTTATTTTATATTTCAGGATTTGTAAAATGCTTTTTGATATATGACCACAAAAAAACATCCGTACTCCAGGCTGGTGAATTCCTGTGTACCGATGTTTTTTATGGCAATCATTTCTGTTTTTTATCTTTGTTTGTCACATGAACATTTCTGCTCTTTATCTGTAATTATTCTTTATCAATAACCCCCTGCTTTACCAGTTCTCTCTTCAGATACCGCAGCTGGCCACCGCAGAGAACTACTTCCAGCTCATTATCTGTAAGATCTAATTTCACCTTAAAGGTAAAGCCCTTTGTTACATCTTTTACTTCTACTTCCCTTGCCTGGATCTGGTCTAAGAAGTTCTCGATCTCCAGTTCATCTCTCAGATCGATCTTCTCATAATCAGCCGGATCCTCAAAAAGCATTGGGACGATACCATGATTTACCAGATTTCCTTTGTGGATACGGGCAATACTCTTGGCAATGACACATTTTACTCCTAGATACATTGGGTTGATGGCTGCATGCTCTCTGGAGGAGCCCTGACCATAGTTCTCACCGCCAATGATGATACTGGAGCCCATTTCTCTTGCTCTCTCAGAGAACTCAGGATCATATCTGTGATAGCAGTATTTGGACATCAGCGGGATGTTGGAACGCATACTGGAAAACTCTGCGCTGGCTGGTGTGATGTCATCGGTGGAAATATTGTCGCCGCCCTTTAAGCTTACCGGCACTTTTAAGTGCTGAACCGGTACTTCCGGAACTGGAAGGAACTTGATGTTTGGTCCACGGACGATCTCTACCTTCTTAGCTTCCTCTTCCGGAAGAGGTTTTATGATCAGGTTATCATTGATCTCATACTCATCTTTTTCATGAACAGCTGCCAGAATGTCAATCTGATCTCCTAAAATATCTGCTGCTGTTGCAAATGTTCCCATGATCGCAGTGGCTGCTGCACTTTCCGGGCTTACCAGATAGATCTTGGCATTTGGATTTCCTGCACGACCCTTAAAATTACGTGTTCCTGTACTGATCAGAACTTCGTTCTCACCGATCACACCCTGACAGCTTCCCCAGCATACGCTGCAGTTCGGATTCATGACAATAGCGCCTGCTTCCATGAAGATATCGATCAGGCCTTCCTTTAATGCCTGACGGTAAACGGTCTGGCTTGCAGGGACTACCAGGAAACGTACCTTTTCTGCCACTTTCTTGCCCTTGATAATAGAAGCACCCACTCTTAAATCTTCAATACGTCCATTGTTGCAGGAGCCTAAGAACGCTTCGTCGATCTTAATTCCACGAACTTCTTCTGCAGGAACTACATTATCCACAAAATCCGGTTTTGCAGCTACAGGACGTACCTTGGATAAGTCAAAGGTATATTCTCTTGCATATACTGCATCTGGATCACTCTTGTATACAGCCTTTGGCTTTCTGCCATGTGCTTCCAGATATTCTAATGCCTTTTCATCCGCCTCAAAAATACCTGTTTTTGCACCTGCCTCTACTGCCATATTGCAAAGTACCATACGCTCACTGATGCTTAAGGATTTTGCGCCTTCTCCGGTAAACTCCATTACCTGGTAATTACATCCGTTTGCACCGATCTCACCAATGATTGTTAAAATCAGGTCTCTTGCATAAACACCTTCCGGCAGTTTTCCTACTAAGTTAAATTTTACAGTCTCAGGAACCAATACCCAGGATTTTCCAGTTACCATTCCATAAAGGAAATCCGTACATCCAACGCCGGTACCAAAAGCACCTAAAGCACCATAGGAACAGGTATGGCTGTCTGCACCGAAGATCAGTTCGCCGGAACATACATAATTTTCCATCATCACCTGGTGGCATACACCTTTGCCTTCCCAGAAATCAATGTTATTTTCCTTTGCGAAATCACGCATCTTCTTCTGGGATGCTGCTGTTTTCGGGCAGTCAGAAGGTACGTTGTGGTCTACGATGAATACCACTTTTTTTGCATCAGCAATATGTGGATTTTTTAATTTATTGCGGTACATATCTACAGTCAGATGTGTAGTACCGTCATTACTCATTAAACGGTCTAATGTTACTGTATGGATATCTCCCGGTTTTACGCTTTCTACGCCGGCTGCTGCCGCTATGATCTTTTCTGCAATCGTCATTCCCATTTTCCTATTCCTCCTCACGGTTTAATGAGGCGATCAGTCCGCCCTGGTTTAAAATATTCTGCATGTATTCCGGCAGCTTGGTGCAGGAATAGGTCTTGCCATTTGCCTGGGCAGTTCCATCTGACATGGAAAGTTCCATGGTATCGCCGGTCTTTACCTCATCCGGCAGCTCCTTACAGACAATAACAGGAAGGCCGATGTTAATGGCGTTTCTGTAGAAAATTCTTGCAAAGGACTTTGCAACGATAGCCTGTACACCTAATGCTTTTAAAACACCTGGTGCCTGCTCTCTGGAAGAACCACAGCCAAAGTTTTCGCCGCCTACAACGAAATCTCCCGGTTTTACTTTTTTAGGGAAATCCGGGTCTAAAGACTCAAAAGCATGCTCTTTCATCTCTTCTAAGTTCGGTAAAAGCAGATACTGTGATGCGATGATCTGATCTGTATCAAGGTCATTATGAAATTTAAAAATGGTTCCTTTTGCCATGATATATGTATTCCTTTCTTAAAGCCGCCCTGCCTGGGTTTTGTTTTTTCTGTGTTTTGTACTGATATGTAGTATACCATAGGATGGGCCGTAATGGAAATGGTGGTTATTGATACATTTAATAACTGTAAGTTATAGAATGCGCCCCACAGATAACCTGTATCATAGAAAAGAGATTGAGATCAAAAGTATTTTTCCCCGCTGATACCGAATTGCTGCGTGCTTTTCTCTCTCACACTTCTTTTACTGTAATTTCATGTACATCCGAGTTATAATGACTTTATATCGAATCCTTAAGGAGGTAGACTTACATGATATGCATAAAAAACGGAACGATCCACACAGCAGTTGATCCGCAGCCATTCACAGGAGATATCCTTATAGGCGGCGGAAAGATCTTAAAGATCGCCAGTCACATTGATGATGATTATGAACAGTTGATCGAAGCTGCCGGACTTAATATTTATCCTGGTTTTGTTGAGGCACACTGCCATACAGGTCTTGATGGCTACGGCAACGGCGTACCAGGACAAGATACCAACGAATGGAATGACCCAGTAGTGCCACAACTGCGGGCTATTGACGGCATCAATCCTATGGATCCCTGCTTTGAAATGGCTGCCAAAGCCGGGATCACCTGCTTTGCCACAGGTCCAGGAAGTTCTGATGCCATTGGAGGCACTTTCGCAGCTGTGAAACCCATGGGAAAACGTATTGATAATATGATCCTTAAATACCCTATTGCCATGAAATGTGCTTTTGGTGAAAATCCAAAACGACGCTATATGACCAGCCGCATGTCCACCCGTATGACCAATGCAGCTTTGATCCGGGAAGCACTGCAGAAAGCTGCATTATACATGGTAAAAAAAGAGGCCGCCGGTGATGACGTCTCCAAGCTGCCTGCTTTTGATCAAAAATCAGAATCCCTGATTCCTGTTTTAAAAGGGGAACTTCCTTTAAAAGCCCATGCACATCAGGCAAATGATATTTTCACTGCCATCCGCATTGCAAAGGAATTTCACGCCAAACTGACTCTGGAACATGTAACAGAAGGCCACCTGATCGTAGATGAACTAGTAAAAGAGAATCTGCCATTAGCTGTAGGTCCAACCTTCGGACATGCCACCAAAGTAGAACTGCTAAATAAAAGCTGGACCACTCCAGGCATCCTGGCAAAAGCTGGCTGCCATGTTTCCATTATTTCCGATGCACCTGTTACCCCGCTGCACAACCTGCCCCTCTATGCCGGCATGGCCATGAAAGCCGGTCTGGATCCCTACGATGCCCTGCGGGCCATCACCATCAATGCCGCCGAACACATCGGTGTTGCTGACCGGGTAGGTTCCCTGGAAACCGGAAAAGACGCCGACCTTGTGATCTGCAAAGGCTCTCCTATGGAAATTTCAGGAGTGGTGAAGTATGTGTTTATTAATGGGGAATTGGTGGAATAACATTATATACCAAAAACTGCTGTATACAGTTTTATCACTCCCGTATACAGCAGTTTTTATTTTCTTCTTATTCTGTTTTTAAAAATACTTCTTGCTTCCCCAAAGATTACTTCTTTTAAGGTCCAGATATTCATTATAAGCCTTTTCAAGGATCTGCTTTTCATTGGAAAACTTCAGCAGATGATATGCTTCGTAAAATTTGTAATACCCGGAATCCAGAAAGTATTCTTCCCGCTGTGGTTTACTGTAGTAGCTGTCAGCCATCATCAGATACCAGTGTACATCTTTTTCTACCACATCCTGGGGCGTATTAAAGGTGTACTGGCTCTTTCCAATGTACTTAATGATAGAAGCGCTTACTCCGGTCTCTTCTTTTACTTCCCTAAGAGCCGTTTCTTTGTATTCTTCGCCAGCTTCTACTGTTCCCTTAGGCAGGACCCAGCCCTCATATTTGTTCTTGTAATTCTTATACAGGACCAGGATCTTCCCTCGAAATATAACCACACCGCCGCAGCTCGTTGCCTCAATCATTGCAATTCCTCCCGGTTTTGGTGTGAATCTGAATAACTGGTTTTAGTATACAACGTTTGAGGGTTATATGCAAGAAGGAAATCTGAGTCGCTAGATGCTTATAATGGTTTTATTATTGGATGTGATAATGCTTTTTCATTCCTTCTAAAAACTCTGGTTCTGATGACAGACGGGTGATATCGCTGGTGCGGCCATCTAGTTGCATGGCGGTGATTAATTTTAAGATGGTCAGTTCACCGGCAGATTTTCCCTCTATTTTGCTCTCTTCCACCCAATCAAGAAGTCCTTTGCACATATTGATTCCTCCTTCTTCACTACGATACTTATCTTTGACCATCTGCAGCTGTTTGGTGTCTGTCATGGCTGCGATCAGGTCGTAAGCATCTTCATCTATGTTTGTAAACTGCTCTTCTCTTTCTTTCAGATATTGTTTTACTGCTTCTTTGTCTAATGAACGGCGGATAAATCCAAATACCTCTCTCACATCTGTTTGAAAACATTCCTCGTTTGTAAATCTGCGGACATCTAAAACATGGATCGGATAGTGGTTGATAAATGTTTTTATCTCTTCCGGAAGATCTTTGTGGGCTAAAATATCATAAATATCTTTGCTGTTGTTCCACGGCTCTTCACCATAATAGATCACAATGGTTACAACTGGTGTTAAAACGTCTGTGTCTGTCAGACTGCTGATATAATCTTTTTTGTTTAAAACACCTTTCTCCCGGTTTTGTTTCTGCAGCTTTTTCATCTGCCGGTCATAAGACAAAGCATCTTCTACCATCACTCGCACCGGCATTCCCCTGTGGATCTTATCCTGGTGTTCCAGGGCAATGATCGTAAATGATGTACCAAACGCAACTCTCTTTACTCCATCACGGAAACGCTGTATCTTTTTCCTTTTTTGTACACCCCAACTGTCTTTTTGTGATTTTCCTGTTTCTCTTGTATCCTGGCTATAAAGCTGTTTTTCCATTATAACCTGCTTTCCATCAAAGATATATCCATTTAACAGATCCGCATACCGCCTGTCGTCATCGAAAAATATCGCTGTTTCTATGTCCTTTGTCCCCATTTATTCTCCCCTTTCTTGCTGTTGCAAGGCAAAGGGGCAGTTTCTAATATTTATTATACAAAATCCAGTTATAAATTTCAATATCCCCCACCCCCGTGCCTGTTTTTAAACAGAATTTCCTGAGACCATTTCCACTTCTTTTAAATTTTTGCTTTTGATCCATGATTTTTAGCTGAAGCTGCCTGAATACAGATATGCAACGCATTAAACATTACATAGTTTTGAAATATTATTCTTTATGATTAAGAAATGTAACCATAGTATATCATAGCGGGATCCAAAAATCCACCACAATTTTCCCCCTGCATAAAAATAGCCTCACAGACCGCATTTATGCATCTTTGTGCACTCATGCGTTATCTGCAAGGCTGGTTTTATTATTGCTCTCACGAGCCGTCCACTCAGGTCCCCGCACTAACGTGCTCTACTGCCTGCTTACGCAGGCTGGACCTTCGTTAATGGCTTTGGAAAAACAAATGCCGCCTTCGGCGTCGCTTGTTCTTCCCTGCGCTCATCGGCCACCCATGATCCCCATAAAGATCTTCTCATCTGTAATAGGCAGTTCCCTGATCCTTACGCCTACTGCATTATACACTGCATTTGCAATAGCCGGAGATGGGGTGTTGATAACGATCTCACCGATGGATTTTGCGCCAAAGGGGCCGGTTGGCTCGTAGCTGCATTCAAATTCTACCTTGACTTTTCCAATATCCAGACGGCTTGGTACTTTGTACTGCATGAAGGAATTTTCATGGACACGGCCATGGTCGGAATAGGTTACATCCTCGTACATTGCCATACCGATTCCCTGTGCCAGGCCACCTTCTGTCTGTACTCTTGCCAGGTTCTCGTTTAATGGGGTTCCACAGTCTACAGCTGCTGCAAACTGAAGCAGCTCAATATGACCGGTTTCCTTGTCGATCTCCACTTCTGCGGCGCCTGCCATAAATGGTGGCGGAGAAACAGGTGAAGAATGGGATTCTGTAGCCTGGAGGGCTTCTTCATTAAAGCACATGGCTCTGTTTCCAATGTCCTTTAATGTGATCTCTGTCGGTTCGCCTTCAGGGGCATTTAATCTGCGCACTGTCTTTCCTGCAAACTCCAGTTCATCCTCAGAGCAATTCAGATATTCTGCCGCCTTCTTTAATATCTTCTTTTTCAGTGACTCACAGGTCTTTACTACTGCCATACCTGTTAAATATGCAGTACTGGAAGCATAGGAACCGGAGTCATATGGGGAAATATCCGTATCAACACCGTAAACTACGATATCATCCAGCTCACAGTCCAGACACTCTGCTGCTACCTGGGCCAGTGTGGTGTCACAGCCGGTACCCATATCAGCCGCACCAATGGTCATGCTGTAAAAGCCGTCATCATTTACCTTAATGGTAACGCTTCCCACGTCTACACCGGAAATTGCGGAGCCCTGCATAGCCATTGCAAGACCAACTGCTCTTACCTTTCCATTTCCCATATCTTTTCTCGGATATTTTTCATCCCAGCCGATCATCTCCATAACCTTGTCCACGCAGCGGTCAAGGGCACAGCTATTGGCAGTCTCGCCGTAGTAAGCAGGCATCACCTGTCCCTGGCGGACCATATTTTTCTTTCTAAGCTCGATCGGGTTCATTCCCATCTGGGCTGCCAGCTCATCCATAGCAGACTCTACAGCAAAAATACCCTGGGTTGCTCCATATCCGCGGTAAGCACCTGCAGACATACGGTTGGTATAAACTACATCATAAGCAAAGCGGAATGCTTTTGGTGTGCCGTACATAGGAATGGACTTATGGCCGGAAAGACCTACAGTGGTCGGTCCATGTTCACCAAATGCACCTGTATTGGACAATGTATACACATCCATTGCCTGTAAAATACCATTGTCATCGCAGCCGATCTTTACCTTTACTTCCATTTCGTGACGTGGAGAAGAGGCGATCTGGGACTCATAACGGCTGTAAATGATCTTAGCCGGTTTTCCCGTCTTCATGGTAACGATAGCCGGATAAACCTCTGCTACAACAGTCTGCTTTGCGCCAAAACCGCCACCGATTCTTGGCTTGATCACGCGGATCTTTGACTTTGGCACATCCAGTGCATGAGCCAGAATACGGCGCACATGGAATGTAACCTGGGTGGAGTCTACTACATTTAAACGTCCGTATACATCCATATAAGTAAAGGCACGGAAAGTCTCCATCATAGCCTGCTGGTTCGCCTTGGTGTGGTATGTTTTTTCCACAATGTGGCTGCAGCCTGCAAATGCCGCCTCCAGATCCCCATGAGTCTCTCCGCCACTGGCACATAAGTTTCTCTTATTATCAGCGCCTACATTACACAGGGCTTTCCAGCTGTCCTCCGGATGTACAAGGATCTTGCCGTCCTTGGAGTCATGCATATCTAAAACAGGCTCTAACACCTGATATTTCACTTTAATAAGACGCATTGCATGGTCTACTGCAGCTTCTGTCTCACCTGCAATGATCGCCACTGCATCACCTACAAAACGGACTCTCTGGTCCAGGATCAGACGGTCATAAGGACTTGGCTCAGGATACGTCTGTCCGGCCATGGTAAAACGCTTCTGCGGAACATCCTTCCATGTAAGGATACATTCGATCCCTGGTACTCTGGAAGCTACCTTGCAGTCGATCTCTTCGATCAGTGCATGGGCATGTGGGCTTCTAAGCACTTTTACGATCAGGCAGTCCTTTAATGCCAGGTCATCAGTATACACCGGCTTACCTGTTACCAGTGCCTTTGCGTCTTTCTTTACAACAGGAGCGCCGATCAGACGGAATTTCTTTCCTGTAGCAGGATTGATCTGTGTATATGCCATTTCCTTATGCCTCCTTTCCGCTCTGCTTCATATCCAGATATTTTTTTACAGCACGCAGCTGGGACATATATCCGCTGCAGCGGCATAAATTTCCGGAAAGATATTCCTTAATATCCTCTTCATCTGGATCTTTTAACTCTTTTTCCATAGCAAGAACGTTCATAATAAATCCTGGATTGCAGAAACCGCACTGCTCTCCGCCTTCTCTTGCTAAAAACATACCAAATTCTTCTGCCTCTTTCTGCAGACCTTCCAGTGTAGTCACATGGCGGCCATCTGCCCGGATCGCAAGTGTAGAACATGACAGAACCGGCTTTCCGTCCAGCCATACAGTACAAAGGCCGCAGTTTGCTGTCTCACAGCCTCTTTTTACGCTGTAGCAACCCAGATCACGTACCAGATCCAATAACAGCATATCCGGTCTTACATCTGTCTCTACCTGTTTTCCATTTAAGCGAAATGAAAGTCTCATACTATGCCCACGCTCCTTCCTTTGATCTGCTCCATAAGACGGCGGGTGTAAACAGTTGCCAGAGTCTTTCTGTAAGCACCGCTGGCGCGTGTATTATCGCCATAAGTAAATGCTTCTGCCGCTTCCTTTGCCATCTCTTTTAAGGTATCAAAATCATCCTCTGTAATGATCACTGCCTTTGCTTTTGCAGGTCTTGCCCCAACGGACACAAACCATTTGTTTCCAAGGTTGGAAACACAACAGGCGATCACCGGAAAATCGGGACGGGAATTGCGCTGACTGGTATAAGCAGCCTTTCTTCCGTCTTTCTTTATAATAATACGAACCAGGATATCCTTCTGATCCCTTCTTACAGGTCTGGCTGCAAATTCAGAAAGAGGAATGGTTCCCTCATGATACAGCTCCACATAAGCATCCAGTGCCAACAGGCAGGTCAGTATATCGGAAAATCCGAAACGGGCAAAAATACTGCCTCCTACCGTAGCGCAGTTTCTCATCTGCACGCCAACGATATTTCTGGTACATTCCCTGAAAATACCATCAAAATACCGGTTCAGCCCCTCATGGGTCTCTAACTGGCGTAAACTGCACATACAGCCAATGGAAAACTCTCCTTCTTTTTCTTCGATTGCATCCAGTCCAAGCCCGGACAAATCTACAATAGTACGCTTGGTAATATGAGTCATTTTCATCCATACCATTCCGCCTACTACCAGACTGCTTCGCTTCTGACAAAGCTCATATGCCTCTGCCAGATCGCTTACCTTAACATAATCATCTGCTCGGAACACCTGTTTTTCCCCCTTCGTATGTTTGTGCTAATAAATATTGATAAGTTTTTCTAATAAATAGTTCGTCTTTTAGTAGAATTCAAAACAAAACAGGCAGATTATAACACGAAATCTGCCTGTTTTCCATAGAAAACGTTATTCTTTTTAAAGATTATCTCCCCATATATATATCAAACAACTGTCTTGCAATAGGTCCTGCGATTTTTCCACCGCTTCCGGACTCTTCTACCAGGACCGTAACAACGATCTTTGGTGACTCAGCCGGAGCAAAACCGGTAAACCATGCATGTGTCTCTTTTCCTGTTTCAAACTCCGCAGTTCCCGTTTTTGCAGCCACTGTATAGGCATCGGTGCGCACAGAAGAACCCGTTCCTTCCACCACTACATCACGCATCAGTTCTGTAAGATTTGCTGCCTCTGTAGCTGTCATAAGAGTTCCCCCTGAAGTCGGAAGGAATTTTTTCACTTCTTCCCCACCGGCACTGACTACACGTTCCAGCAAATATGGTTTCATCAGGGTTCCACCATTTGCAACAGCCGCAGTGATCAGCGCATTGTGAAGAGGCGTGATCAGTGTAGTTCCCTGGCCAATGGAAGTCTGTAAAACTTCCCAGGTTCCGGCGCCTCCTTTCATATTAAAAGAACTTTCCTTATAGGAGTAGCCGGATAATGGCAACGGATTATTAAATAGCAATTCCTCCGCCGTAGCATGGAACCGGTCCAGATCCATGGTCAGACCCAGGCTGGAAAATGCCCCGTTACAGGAATTGGCAAAAGCCTTCATAAAATCTTGGCTTCCATGGGCTTCACTGTGGAAACATTTAATGGAATAGTCTCCATTGTGATAAACGCCATTACAGTCAAAATGAAAATCCTTGTAATCGTCAGGATGCTCCCTCATATACTCAAGAGCCGTCACGATCTTAAAGGTCGATCCAGGAGGATATAGTCCGGCAGTTGCACGGTTTACCAGCTGCCCCTGGTTATTGGAACTGTCAGTAAGAGACGCCCAGTCCTGAAGAAGGGTATTTGGATCGTAACCCGGCTTGGAAACCATTGCCAGGATCTTTCCTGTATCCGGTTCCATGGCGATCACCGCTCCTCTCCTGTCTCCTAAAGCTGCATACGCTGCCTGCTGCAGTTCCATATCCAGAGTGGTAACCACGCTGTCTCCCAGATTTTTCGCACCTGCCAGCTCATTTCCCGCCTGCTCTACCAGATTGACATGAGAACTTAAAAGATAGAAGTTTGCCATAGCTTCAATGCCAGTTTTTCCTTTAGAGGAATAGCCTACCGCATGGTCAAACACACCTCCATAATTGTAAACCCTTGTTTCATTTCCCGCATCATCAGTGGTAGTCTCTGCCAGCACCGTTCCATCTGATGCCAGGATACTGCCTCTTACAATGCGGTCTGAAAAGCTGTCCAGTCTGGCATTGTAAGGATTGTTGATAACATCTTCGCTTTTCATCTGCAGAAAATATCCCATGTATACAGCCAGTGCTAAAAACAGGATCACACATGCATAAGTGATCATCAGCACTTTCCCATTGGGATCATATACCCGCTCTTTTGTCACTGACTTCCAGGTACCTTTTTCTGTATCTTTTTTGTTTTCTTTCTTTATCTCTTTACCTGTATTTTTTTTTGTACTCTTCTTTGCTGTCTGTTCCTTCTTTTCAGCCGTATTTTTCTTTCTGGAGACAGGTTCTCTTCGCGTACTTTTTTTCAGTTCTTTCATTCTTCCTGCGCCTCCATTTCTTCCATCTCTTCTTCATCATTCCGCTTGATGATATAAAGCCCCTGGATAATACTGAATAACAGGAATGTAGTCACAATGGAACTTCCTCCGTAACTTACAAACGGAAGTGTCACACCTGTAGATGGGATAAATTTAGTCACACCTCCCACTGTGAGAAAGACCTGTACCACATATTCCATTCCAAGACCCACTGCAATGATCTTGTAAAACATGGCCTGCATCTGGGTTGCGATCATCATAAACTGGATAAAACAGCCCAGACAGATCAGAAGGACGCAGATAGCAAAGATTGCTCCCATTTCTTCGGAGATAGCAGCAAAAATAAAATCCTTTTCCACTACCGGGATCCTGTTTGGCATTCCCTGGCACAGTCCCATGCCAAACCAGCCACCTGTTCCAATAGCAAACAGGGACTGGGTGATCTGATATCCTGTGTTATCAATATCTGCCCATGGATTTTTCCATGCTGTAAATCTCCGTCTTACATGGTCAAAAAGTGTATATGCAATGGATGTAGCACCTTTTCCAAGAACACCTGCCGCGATCAGATACAGCCAGTTTCCTGTAGCAATAAACAGCATGATCACATAGCTGATAAAAAAGATCAGGGCGCTTCCCAGGTCTTTTGACAACACCAGGATCACTACATGAAGAGCTGCCACCACTGTGGTAATGCATATGTTCTTAAAATCCAGTGACTGATAAAACATGGACGCTACAAAAAATACAAAACTGATCTTTACAAACTCTGATGGCTGGATGGAGATTCCGCCAACAGTCAGTGATAACTGAGCGCCGAAACTTTCATTTCCTGCTACCCATACAACTAAAAGCGCAGCCAGCCCGATCCCTGCATACACCCACTGGAATTTATAAAGCTGCCAGAACCGTTCCATGATAAAAGGCACCAGCCAGGAAAGGATCGCAGCCGCTGCTACGATCACAAACTGCTTAAAAGCCTTATCCAGTCCCTTATCTAAAGACAGTCTGGTAAGCATGATAAAACCACAGGCCAGGAGCATACAACAGTTATTTACCAGAAGTCTTGACACATTCCTGTAAATAAACCGGTAGATATAAATGTAAAACAGGAAAAACACCACCTGTCCCATATAAAATACCAGCAGCATCCGCCTTAACGTTTCATCTTCTGTTTTCAGATACATCACCACATATGCCAGAAAATGCAGTAAAAACATGGCCCGGTTCTGCCTTGCACACACTTTTCTCTTCCGTTCCAGATCCGGGAAAGAAAAGAAACGGAAATTGGCATAGGTATAAATGGCCATCAGCAATATCATCAGATATTTGGATACTTCCACGATCAGATTTGTCATAGGCTATTCTACTCCCCGTCTGAAATGTCCTCTTGTAAAATCTTTCACTGGTTCGACAATTTCTCTTCCTTCTATAAAAGAAGCAGCAAAAGCTTCCAGTATCTTTTGTGTTTCTTCTTTTCCTTCTCTTGTAAAAGAAAGACGCAGGGAAGCCATGTTCAGCTCTCTTACTGCCTCTTCATTGCCAAATAAAGATAACGGAAGAGGATTTAAAATGGTATTGTAGCAGAAGTTGCAATGTGCCTTTAATGGAAGCCCGGCACCGGTGCGGTCCTTCATTATAAGGTGTTCCCTTTTGGCTGTACATCCCTTTAATGTTTTTACCACACACTGGGCAGAAACCATCATAGGAGCATGCCCATAAATGACCAGTTCTCCCGGTATTCCGTCCCTCTCACAGGCTTTTGCCACTGCCTTTAACTCTCTGCTGTTTAATTCCCACGGCATGGTAATAAATTCCGGTCCCATTTCCTTTAATGTGTGCACTGCTTCCCGGTTCCATGCATAAACAGAGGCATCCAGAGCAAATGGAAGCTCTATTTTTTCTTCCTTTAACCAGGAAACTTCCTCCAAAGTACGGGCCAGAACACCGGTAAAACCTGCATTTTCCAGATTTTTCCTGTTTTTAGAGAAGAACTTCATGGCATGGGTGCGGAAAATATGTGGAAGTGTAAGGAAGCATTCCTTTCCCTTTGCTTCACACTGCTTTACGATCTTTCCCCACTGATCCGGTTTAAATCCATCTGCATCGATATAAATGCGTTTTACAGCATCACAGGAAAGAGCTGGTTCCAACTGACATTCTTCTTCCAGAGATGCAGTAAGGAAAGCAAAGCTGTGAATGTTTTTGGAAGCAGACTGTACATCAGCAGGAAGTTCCTGTTCTGTCTGCACCAGAGACTCTGCCTTTCTCTCCCACTGAGCCAGTATTTTTTCCGTCAGCTTCTCAAAGCCTTCTCTTCGCAGTTCATTTAATGCCTGTACCGGCAGGAAAATATTTCCCTTTAACTCAATATCCAGCTGCTCAAAGTAAAAGGAAGTGGCACCTGTCTTATTTAACTGCTTACGCACTTTTTCCTCTGTTGCAGGCTGGTTCTGGGCACTCTGGCAGATCTGTCCTTCCACTTTTACAGTTACATTTCCCTGTGTCAGTTCCAGGACAGCCGGGTTTCCTTCCTCAAAAACAGCCTTTCCAACAACCGGTTCCTTTTTCTCTTTTTCCACATAGTTTGCATCCAGAAAATCAAACAGTTTCTGATTTCCTTCACGAAATTCCGGCTTTTCTTTTAAAGCGACCATGTCTTTTCCATTGTGCTTCTCATAATAACCGGAGGTAAAACCTCCCCTGTCAAACAGATCCAGCAATTCTTTTTTATCTTCCGGATCCACATAATAACCGTCTTTCCCATAGGTTTCATACAGATCCAGATATTTTCTGTAAATGCGGACTACACCTGCTGTATATCGCGGGCTCTTCATTCTTCCTTCGATCTTTAAAGAATATACTCCTGCCTCTAAGATCTCCGGTAAAATATCCAGCGTACACAGATCTTTTAAACTTAATACAAACTTCTGGTTCTCTTTGTTTAAGCTCTTTCCCTCTGCCTTGTCTCCCTCCCATACACGGTAAGGCAGGCGGCATGGCTGGGCACAGCGGCCTCTGTTGCCACTGCGGCCGCCGATCAGGCTGCTCATGAGACACTGACCGGAATAACAGTAACATAAAGCACCATGGACAAAGGTTTCAATATCCATTCCCGTTTCTTTGTAAATACGGGAAATCTCTTCTAAAGACAGTTCTCTGGCCGGAACGACGCGGCAGCAGCCCATTTCTTTTAACATTTTTGCGCTGTATACACTGGTAACCGTCATCTGGGTGCTTGCATGAAGCTCCATTCCCGGAAAAGCCCGTTTCATTACCTGAAGGGCTCCCAGATCCTGGACGATCACGCCGTCTAACCCTGCTTCATAGTAAGGCTTCATGTAATCACAAAGCTCGTCCAGTTCTTTTTCCTTAAATAATGTATTGACCGTCATGTACAGACGGCAGCCGTGAAGATGGGCATACCGGATGGCTTCCACCATTTCTTCTCCTGCTGCATTCTGTGCATAAGCTCTGGCACCAAAACGGCTGCCTCCCATATAGATCGCATCCGCTCCTGCTGCCACAGCTGCCTTTAAACTGTCAAAAGAACCTGCCGGCGCCAAAAGCTCTGCTTTTCTTGTATTTATCATGATCTTACCTTTCCTGATCCTATGCAAAAAAGGGGCCACTGCAAACTGTAGCGCGCCCCCTTTAGTCTATCTGTGTTTTATCTGCGTCCGTTTCTGTGGGAACCGGCTTTTCTGGCTGCCTGAAGAGCCTTTCTTGCAAGTTCCTGATCAGAAAGTCCTGTCTTTGTCTGGAAAGAAGGATTTTGCATTGGCATATCCGCCTGTACAAAACCGCTTTCTGTTGCCTGTGCAGCTGCAGTCTCATCTAAAGCTGGTACAGACTCACTGACCGGTTCATCTCCTTCGATCACAGTGTCTACCACTTCATCCTCAACTACTTCCTCTTCCCCATTTTCAGATGTTGCTGCCAGTGCTGCCTGCTTCTTTGCAGCTCTTAATTCCCGTTCGGATTTTGAAAGCTTTGCAGATAATTCCTGAAGCTGACGCTGGCGTTCCTCCAAGTCCTTTAAAACGCCGTCTAACTTCATCTGGGTGCTTACTAACTCATGTTTTAAGCTGTAAGTCTCTTTTTCCATTCTGTCTCTCTGCTCTTCCATCTGATCCGCAGTTTCTTTTGTCTTAAAATAATCATCTGCAATGTTCAGTAAAAGCATAAGCTGCTGGTAATCAGCACTCTGTTTACTGAAACCAGGAAGCGCGTGCATGGTGGTTATCTTTTCATTTACATAGCTGGCTGCCTTCTGAAGATATGCTTCATCTTCGCTTCCGCCTAACGTATATATTTTTCCATCAATCAAAACCTGTGTATAATTCTTTGTATCCATTCTGATCTTCCATCTCCTGTCTGTGAGGCATTTTCGTTAAAAGGATACCACATTTTTACTTCATTTCCAAGCCCAAATGACGATATGCGTTTTCTGTAGCCATTCTTCCCCTGGGTGTTCTGTTAATCAGACCGTTCATTAAAAGATATGGCTCATATACATCTTCCAAAGTTCCCGCATCTTCTCCCAAAGCTGCTGCCAGGGTATCAAGTCCTACCGGACCGCCGGAAAACTTTTCAATGATCATCAAAAGGATATTTCTGTCATTCTGATCCAGTCCCATTTTATCCACATCCATGATATCCAGAGCAAAATCTGCCACTTCTTTTGTGATCACACCATCATATTTAACCTGGGCGAAATCTCTTACTCTCTTTAAAAGGCGGTTTGCCAGTCGCGGGGTTCCCCTGGAACGTTTTGCCAGTTCAATGGCACCTTCCGGTTCTATTTCCACACCTAAGATCGTAGCAGAATGCTGGATGATCGTGCGCAGCTCCTCCGGCGTATAAAATTCCATTCTCTGGACCACTCCAAAACGGTCTCTTAAAGGAGCGGACAACAGTCCTGCCCTGGTAGTCGCTCCTACTAAGGTAAAGTGAGGCAGTTCCAGACGGATGGATCTGGCACTGGACTCTTTTCCCAGCATAATATCAATGGCAAAATCTTCCATCGCCGGATAGAGAACTTCTTCTACCTGACGGTTTAAACGGTGGATCTCATCTACGAAGAGAACATCCCCCTCCTGAAGATTATTTAAAATAGCAGCCATCTCTCCCGGCTTTTCAATGGCCGGCCCGCTGGTCACTTTCAGCCTGCTTCCCATCTCGTTGGCAATGATACCGGAAAGGGTGGTCTTTCCAAGTCCTGGGGGACCGTAAAATAATACATGATCTAAGGCTTCCCCTCTGCTTTTTGCCGCTTCTATGTATATTTTCAGGGTGGATTTGATCTTTTCCTGGCCCACGTAATCACTGAGGCACTGGGGACGCAGGGTGGTTTCTATCCGCACATCCTCTTCTGTTGCCTCTGTTGTTATAATTCTCCGTTCCATATATACCTCAAATTAATCACAGAAAACTTAAATACTTCAGCGAAGCCTTTAAAATGTCTTCTACACTCATATTTTCTGTGATCTCCACTTTCTTTACTGCTTTGGAAGCTTCCATATTCGTATACCCAAGAGCTGTTAAAGCTGCCACTGCCTCTTTTGCAGCTGCTGCCATACCTGCCAATCTTATCAGACTCTTCCAGAGAAATACCGGGCAAAGTACTGATGCTCACGGTGAACGAGCCTTCATTGAAAGGTGGAAGAAAACTACGTCCAAAGGAAGCCATCATCACTTCCTCTAAATCTACTTTATCCTTAAGATCTAAGATCAGTCTCTGGGCCGTCTTTGCGCCGATGCCCGGTGCCTTGGAAATAGCTTTTGCATCCCCGCTGACAATGGCGATCCGCAGATCATCCGGCCGCATAATAGAAAGGATACCAAGAGCTCCTTTGGGACCAATTCCATTGACCCCGATCAGCTGCTTGAACATTTCCCTGTCCTGTCTGTGAAGAAAACCATATAAAGTCATAGCATCTTCCCGCACCTGGAAATACGTATAAACGGTCACTTCTTCCCCTAATGCCGGAAGTTCCTCTAAAAGTGAAAGGGGTACATGGACTGCCAGTCCGATGCCTCCGGTCTCCACTACGATCACATCATCTTCTACTGCCCCAAGGGCTCCTTTTATATATGAAATCATCTGTTCTATATTCCTTTTATCTGGTTTCGCACCTACATGCGATACTTCGTCATCTATCAATCATAACATACACACCGCCTCAATGCAAGCAGGACACCGAACAAATATTCGATACTCTTTCCTTGCATTTTACTTAAAAATCAGCTAAACTAAGGGCGGTTTGCGTTCTGGTCTTTCAGGATCAGATATGCCGGGCAGACCAGAAAGGATTTTTATGATCACCATTAAACATCCCATTGAATTTCCAAACACATATCCTTTAGACCGCATTGGTCCTTTAAAGGATCTTTTATTTTTTGATATAGAGACCACCGGCTTTTCCGGTGAAACTTCCCAGCTGTATCTCATTGGCTGTACTTATTTTGACGGATTTGGCTGGAAGCTGATCCAGTGGTTTGCAGATACAAGACAGGCGGAAAAAGAGCTTTTAGATGCCTTTTTTGAATTTTTAAAACGTTTTAAGATCCTGATCCATTTTAACGGAGACCGTTTTGATATCCCCTATCTTTTAAAATGCTGCGAACGTCTGGGCCTTGACTACCATTTTGATGACCTTATAAGCATTGATATTTTCAAGAAAATAAAGCCCTACAGAAAACTTTTAAAACTGGAAAACATGAAACAGAAATCCATTGAACAGTTTTTAGGGGTACATAGAGAGGACAAATACAATGGCGGGCAGCTGATCGATGTGTACCGTGAATACCTGCACACCCATGAGAAATTCCTCTTTGACCTGCTGATACTGCACAATGCAGATGACCTGCGGGGAATGCCTTCCATCCTGCCCATTTTAAATTATGCAGATCTGTTTGAGTCGGATTTTACCCTTTGCAGTCATAAGTTGTATTCCTACACGGACGAAGCCGGATATTCCCATCCATTTGTCAATCTTTTGTGGGAAAGTCCTTACAGCGTCCCCATTCCTTTAGAATATACCTTAAATCCTTTAAGCCTGGAGCTTCATGACAACTGCCTGGCCTGCAATTTAACTCTGTATGAAGGCACTTTAAAATATTTCTACCCGGATTACCAGAATTATTATTACCTGCCTTTAGAAGATACAGCGATCCATAAAAGCATTGGAGAATATGTGGACCGTTCTGCCCGGAAAAAAGCCACTGCAAAAAACTGCTACAGCAAAAAAGAGGGCTTATTCCTGCCTCAGTTCGGTTCTTTGTGGGAACCTTCTTTTAAGGAAGAATACAAGTCCTCTCTCACTTACACGCTTTATGATGATAAAACCCTGTGGAATGATACCGTGAAAAATTCTCACTATGCCCATGAGATCTTTAACTATCTGAC
>ENA-OPMI01000308-OPMI01000308.1-human-gut-metagenome-genome-assembly--contig:-NODE-308-length-20634-cov-1.867583_pt1 | contig 20634 bp, 20 predicted proteins | sample MGYA00241523_ERZ501743 | MGnify/ENA primary metagenome ERZ501743 (study PRJEB25962, sample SAMEA2042650) | human gut metagenome | biome: human gut; feature: human-associated habitat; material: faeces... | reverse complement strand
AAGAGACTTCCCAACCGCTTGATTAAGAAGTCTTTTAGAGCATACAACACCTGCCGCCAGCTTGTACTTTTTGTACTGCCGCACGGCAAAGTGTTCTGGTTTAGCCTTTTCCAAATCCTCAAATAATTCATCGACCGGATTCTTGAACTCTTCATCATCCTCGCGGGCTTCGCTGGCATTGATAAATTCCAGCAGCGTGGAGAAGTTCTGTTCTTCTTCCGGGGCTTCATAGTAGATATAGCCGATGAGTGCGCAGTAGAGCAGGCGTTCTGCCTTGACCCAGAAATCTTCGCCGGACTTCTCGCCGTCTCCTTTCGTGTTGGCGATGATCGTATTGACCAGTTTCAGAATATCTTTCTCACTGCGGATATAGTGGAACGGGTTATAGTGCATCGACTTCTTGAAATTGATCGTGTTCAGGACTTTGATTTTGTACCCGGCATCCGAGAGCATCTTTCCGCATTCAATGATGATCGTACCTTTCGGGTCAGTACAGACATAGCTGACCTTTTCGGGCATCTGCATCAGATTGGGCTTTACGAAAAACCGTGTCTTGCCGCTGCCAGAGCCGCCGATCACAATGACATTCTTGTTTCTGGCATACTTCGGATGCTTTGGTCTGCCGCTCATCATCAACCGTTCCGTCTGGGTGAGCAGCACATTATTCTCGAATACCGGGTCAATAAAAGGTTCAATGTCCTTGGCATTGCCCCACCGGGCAGAGCCGTATTCCTCTCCCAGACGATACTTCTTTGCGTTCTTCCCCTTAAAGTAGATCACGGCTTTCAGTGCTGCTGCACCGATCAGACCCACCAGCAAGTCGAACGGATGGACACTTGGCAGATAACTCTTGTAGGCCAGACCGAAGTTCATAAAAAGAACCATCAGCCTGTCCACGATGGTATCGCCATTACAGTGTCGGTACAGCCATGCGGCTTTCTCCACCATGTAAAAGGCGATAATGTAAGGAAAATTCAGCAGGATCAGCTTTTTCACATCTGCCGACTGCATCTTTCCGCTGATTGCCGCCGCTGCTTTCTTGCCCCATGCCGTTCCACCTGTCTGGTTAGAGGGGGCTTTACGCGGACGTTTGCTCTGTGCGGTCGTTTTCTTTTTCTGGCTCATCGCACCTGCCCTCTGTCTTTCATCTTTTCCTTGGTGATCTCCCGGTGCTTGGCAACACGCTCCTTTGCCTGCTCCAGCTTCTTACGGATAGACTGCCGCTGCTCCTTTTTCAGCGAAACTCCGGTGTATTCCTTGAACGCTGCCGTCATAACGTCTACATCTTTCGCCTTGAAAAAGACCAGATATTCGGTTTTCCCCTCTTTTTCTGCCTTTTTCAGACTATAATCAATGCCGTACTTCCGGGCTACCCGGTCAAACGACTTGATGTTATTGTCTGTGACAACGATATTGGTAAGCTGTGCGCCGCTCTGTTGCAGGCTTTTGATGCTCTGCTTTCCTCTCTTACATCGGTTCTGCCCTCCCATCTTCTTCGACTGCTGTTTTTTCTTCTCGATCTCTGAAAGCAGCTTTGTCAGTGCTGCTTTCAGAATCTGCGCTGAGATTTTTCCGCCTTTGATGCACAATGCCATCGTTTTTTCGTTTACTTCATCCTGCACCTTCGCCCTCCTTTCCGATTTATAGTTTTATCCAAACGGCATCAGACACTGACTGTGCCTGATACCGGGGGAGCCGTATCGCCAAAGACCGAACGAAATTTCTTTCTGCACTGGTGCATCATGTAGCCGCACTCCCTGCGGTGTCGGCAGGAAATGCAGGGATGGTCACTGTCCGTTCCCGGACGCTGGCGCATCATACGTTCAAACGGGCTATTCGTAAAGTTCATAGGCTCACCCCTCCTGTTCTGCCATCGGAAGAATCCCACGCCGTTTCAGTTCGTGGCACAGAAACTTCCTGCCTTTGTGCGTCCATGCCGTATGCAGCTTTTCCACTGCACTGCCATCACTCCGATGGAGCCGGAAAACAAGGTTTGCAGTATATCCCTTATCCTGATGCTTTGCATACAGCACCCACTGGTTATTGGCCCGGTACTGGATACCGTGCAGATGGAGCAGACGATTGAACACCTTTGCACCGCAGCCGTACTCTTTTGCGATCTGTGTCGTTGTCACCAGCGAATCGGGCGGCTGTGATTCGTAAAAACGCTTCGGCGGCGCGTGGCTTTTGCACTTGTGCTGATGCAGCAGTTCAATGACTGCCTGCATCCAGTGATCCGTTCCCATGCAGTGCTGTCCTTCGCAGCTGCGGAAACAGTCGTTCTTGTGGAAGTGATGGAGCTTGTACAACTGCTTTGCCATCTCCAGCGTGATCCGGTAGTCTTTCACATACCGCTGCACCGTGCGCCCACCCTCATCCTGCGGACGGACACGGGGAACGAACTCATAGTCCCGGCCCTCCACAAATCCATACTGGCACATCCGGGGGAACCACTTGCGGAAGTCACTCCGAATCTGCATCTGGTCGTACAAGTCTCTCGCCCAGATCACCGAGGGAGCCATATCAAAATCCATAAAAAACACGCTCATTGCATCGTCCTCCTTAATTGCTTCTGCCGCCCCATCCGAAATCATGTCTAACTTGTGCAGCGTAATAGCTGTCAATCGTGGTCGGAGCATTATACAGTGTAGCAAGCAGATATTGTTTGATGTTTCGTACCTGTGTGGTATTGCTTTTCAGGCATTCCATTACATACTGGATGTGCATGGAATCCAGCTTCATCAGGCGGCTTTTGACCACCTCTTTCGGCTTTTCTTCCCCGCAAATGCGCAGGAACTTCTTTCTGCCGGTTACGGTTTCCACAAGAAGTTCCAGAATCTCCATCAGGATTTCCCGGTCATGTGGGAAGTTCTTCTCTAAGATTGGGATTTCCAGCTTGTCTTGAAAATAGAAGCGATACCTTTCATCTTCCCGCATCTCCCCGGATATGTTTTCACCAGATTGTGCAGAATAGATTAGATCAGTCTCACTACTATCAGTATTATTTATATCAGTCTTACTTCCGTTTGATTTCCATACTCCCGGAAGTTCGCTTTTCAAACCACCAGAAGTTTGATTTTCATACTTCCAGTAGTTCGATTGTGAAAGTCCCGCATAGAGATCTTTTACATAGAGCAGGTTCGGCTTTCCCAAGCCCTGCCTGCGCCGCTCAATAAGCTGATATTCATGTTCCAGCTCGTCCAGCAGTTTGACCGCTTTTTGTCTGGCACATCGAATCGAATCCATGATTTCATCTATCGTACAGATGATGTAGGCATTTCCATTCTCGTCCTGCCAGCCATTTTTAAGCGAGAGATTCATCCGATCCAGCAAGACTGCATAAAGCAGCTTTGCATCGCCAGACATCTTTTCAAACAGGTCTACCTTGATGAGTGCTTTCGGCACACGGTAGAAACTGTATCGGTCTGCTTCCAGACCTCTGAAATACGGGTACTTCATGTAGATTCATCACCTCCCCTCCTGCTGGATTTGCACTATTATAAATAACAGTACATTCCTACGACGGAGCATCTTTCGACACTCCGCCGCATTGTATCTGCTGTTATTTGAGCTTTGCCATTCTGCCCCAGCCCGTTCCTGCCCCATATTTCAGCGGCGTTTTCTCTGACAAGACACGCAGGATGCACATTCAGTATCAGAAGTATCTCTCTGGGATGGCTTATTCAATTTTCAAGGTTCCGGTGAGAGGTTTTGTATTGTCCTCTCATCCTTAGAATCGGAGAAAGGTCATTTCGCAAGGTGTTTTCAAAAAACTTTTTGAACATTTTGTGAACCTTCCGATTGGGGTGGAGAATTTCTGTGTCCTCTCACTCCTAGAATCGGAAAAGGACTATTTCGCAAGGTGTTTTGAAAAAAGTTCAAAAAATTTTTGAGCCGCCCAATTCAGCGTGTTTTATGATTGGACGGCTCATCTTTTAATTATGTATCTGTTAGCAGCTGCACAATGCCCGGAAATGCTTTTTCTGTATCTTGTAAATTGCTGCGTTATAAATTCCGGTAAGATTCTGGCGAGTCATGCCAAGGTGTTTTGCCGCCTCTGTGAAAGACAGACCATGGAACAGGTGGATGTGAACGACCTTTCTCTGCAAATCAGTCAAAGTAGAGAGCAATTCTTCCACTCTTTCCTCACTTATCATTCTTTCCAGTGTGCTGACTGCTTCATCGACTCCCTCCAGGATTTCTTCTTTATACTCCCTATCCTCACGGGATGGCATCCACTTTCCTTGGATGATCTCATAGTTCATAAAAATCCGATCCTCGCCTTCCAGAACAAGCCGGATGTGCCACTCGTATTCATCAAATTCCTCTTCCTCAATGTGATGCCCCGCACCCTCCAGTGCATCATATTTATAATGTACGCAGTTGCGAAGCGAGAAAACGGTCACTCTTTTATGCGCCCGGTAAATCACATAACCATTTTGGTAGACACTGATGCTTCCATGATTTTCCAGAATCTTCTCAGCTACCACTGGCACACCAGATACCTCAAGTGCCTTCACGGTTGGAACACGCTGTTCCTTGTACGAAGGGAGTTCAACAAGCTTTTTCAGATCCTTGAATGTCATCATAATGTCCACCTTTCTGCCTTTTGGCTGCGGGCGGTCTGAAACAAAAAATGCAGCAAAAGTTGTCCCAGACTTACCCGTTTTTTTTTTGAACGGGAAGTCTAAGACTTCTCCTACTGCATCGCTATTTCATGATTCACTTTTAAGGTGTGATGTTTAGTCTCTCATATATAGAATTGCTGGAAGGGCATTTCGCAAGGTGTTTTTGAAAAAAAGATCAAAAAAACCGGAACAGGATGAGTTACTCACAGGCGCACTACTGCGCTGCATTCGCTCATTCTGTTCCGGCCTATATCACATATTGCTACGGTATCGCTCTAACAAACAGATATTATATTGTAGACCCAAAAGAACGTCTGATGGAGCTGGTCGGCTAACCAGGTGCCGCCTAAGATTCCACCTCTGCGCTTTCAGTGTCGATGAAGCACTCTGCTTCAAGCTTCTTTCCGTTGGTTCTCTGCTGTGAAAAATTCGATACTCTTCACGGGAAGGCCGTGAATGCACTCCACCAGAGATTCAGCAGAAATATAATCTTCACAGCCACCACGCTTGATCTGAAGCATATTCTTTCCATCAACGACACTGCGATTCCCAATCCGCAGCCCCTTTGGGGTGCGGATTTCATGTTCTCCGTTGCTCATCTTCTCACGGCCTCCTTTGTGTTGGTTTAAGTTTCTTTTTTCTTCTATTCAATTTCACCTTTTGAACTTCCGCTCTTTTTTCACCTTTTTCGGCTTGCATATTTACGATTTTTACGGTATAATAATCCAAAAGATGATAGAATATAGCATATATTATAAGCAAGTCGTGCCGCCGTGTCAAGAGGAAAATGTGAAAATTCGTTGCATCTTTCAGATTGAATATTTACCAATTCCTTTGTACATTGTTACAGCACGATAACTACGCCATAGAAAGGTTGCAAACATGAAATTTGGAGAGAAAGTTCGCGATCTACGAAAGAAGCATTCTTTAACACAGGACGAATTGGCACAATGTCTGGGTATCAACAAAAGAACGATCATCGGATGGGAGCGTGATGGCCGCTACCCTCGCAGCATTGAAATGCTTGAAAAGATGGCCGATATATTCCATGTACCTCTGACCTATTTACAGCCGGATCAGTCTTTATTTATCGAACGTGCCGCCGAAGCCTACGGAAAAAAGGGCAAAATAGAAGCCCAGCATCTCGCATTTGAGCTTACTGAGCTATTTGCCAGCGGAGAGTTGACCCCGCAGGATATGGACGGCATCATGTATGAAATGCACAAAGCCTATTTTAAGTACCGAGAACAAAAACGAGAAAAGGAACGAATAATGAACCTGTGAACCACTGTTCTATTCACTATGCTATCCCCGGAAGGAGATCACATTATGGATTCTGCATTTATTCACCAAGCCGCCAACGAACTTGTCCAAAATGCCGGAACTCGCAACATCAAACAGATCGCGCGCAGTTGCAGTCTGGACATCAGTGAAACATCTCGCATTAAAGATATGTTGGGTTTGCTTTCACTCTATTTTGATAAGCCACTGATCCTTATCAATCGCCAGCTGGACAAACAGACAAAGCAGATGGTGTGCGGTTATGCGCTCGGACATTATCTGGAGCATCAGCTGCTTATGGACTTGCATACTCTGAACAAGTTTCTGACCATTAAGGATAGGCACATCCTTCTTTACGAGCATAACGCTTTCACATCCCACCTGATGCTGGACAGTGATGAAGTCTATCAAATGACGAAGCGCGGGCTGGATACTGCTCAGATTGCCGCTACTAAGGGAATCCACCTCAATCTGGTGCTGGTGAAGTTGCTGGAACTGCATCATCTGGGATATGATTTACGGCACTATCACGCCCAACACCATGCGTTTATCAAACAGTTCAACCTTCCGGCACATTTTCAGTTTGATGTGGCCGCCGGATGAACTTATGTTCTTATAACCCTAAAACCCGTAATAGACGGTGCGTTATGCCTGTCCATCACGGGTTTTTCGTGTTATTTCAGTTTTGCGAGGATTTCATCGGCACTTATGCCTTCAGCAAGCAGCTTTTTCAGAACGGATTCCGCTTCTGCTTTTTTTGTTTCTTCCGCAGCTTTGGCGTCTGCTTTCGCCTTTTTCGTCTCCAAGGATGCCACTTCTTTTTCGGCCTTCTTCAGAGCAGTCTTCTTCTCTTTCAGGTCAGCCTTTAAAGTGTCAATGTTGGCAGTGATGGATGCGATTTCCGCTGCGAGTGCTTCCTTCGCTGACTGCTTTTCCGCAATCTGTGTTGCAAAATCAGCAGTCATAGTCTTGGGTTTATTCTTGCTACCTTTTGTTCTGGGCATAATAAAAACCTCCAGAAAATTATAGTAATATTAGTATAGCACCTCTTATTCAAATTCTCAAGAATCAATTATTATCCGGTGTCAATTGAAGCTGAAAATTCAATCGAAGTTCACTCACCGGATCTTCCATTTCGCAAGTATAGTCATTTCTTGTCACATCATAAACCACGGAACCCACAGCCTCGCATTTATCAAAGTTAAAAATCACGACATTAACACTGTTTTCATCGTTATAAAGAGAACTTTTAAATACAATTCCGTCATAGCCAATTCTCTTTACAAATTCTGCAATATACTGTGTGGGAATATAATCCAATGTATCATCATCTTCTGTCACTGGCTTTGAATAAAGTTGTGACAAAGCATGGAATAAGTTTATCTTTACCGACTTCATTCCCTTCGGGTAATTTTGCAAAGAAAAGTCCAGCAACCGCAACCTTTCATTAACGCGAATCCGTGCAACACTTACCCTTGCGCCTAATCGAGGACGCACCTCAACGACAGATAAGTATGGCCTTGTTGCACAGTAGAGATATGGAATATAACGATAATTAGCACGCATATCCTTCGTGCATTCTGACGGTGCAACAAAACTCCCGTCTTTTCCAAATCCAAAGAACGGATATTCTCCGTTTAATTTGTCTTTTGAGTGAACAATCCTACTCCGATAAAGATATTGTTGTGAATCGAAAAGAAGTTCAGGATTTGTTTCCATTTCCTGCAGCATCTTTAATACGTTATTATCTACCGGATTTCGATTTTTATATTGTATCTCTTTAATAAACTCTGACAGCTTTCTTGAAATCTGTTCACTCGATTGCTTTTTTGAGTATGTATTGACTCTCATTCTTTATCTTCCAGACTTTCCATATATTTTTTTGCATCTTTCATAAAACTCACTGCAATCATCACGATTACCGCACCAATCGGGAAAGCCGCAACAATACTCACCGACTGAAGGTTGTTCATGGAACTTTCTGCAAACAGCAAAGCAATCGGAAGCAAAATAAGCAGAATACACCACATCAACTGAATACCCTTATTCGGCTGCTCACCATCCTCCAGTGTGTGATAGCTATAGCAGGATGCTGTTAAAGCAATCGAATCAAAAGAAGTCGCGTAGAAAGCAATCATTGTCAGCAGAACAACTACCATGATAACAGGTGCACCCGGCATTGTTTTGATGATAGACACAATCATGCCATACAGATCTCCGCTTTCCAGATACTGTGCAATAAAGTCAGCCTTTCCAGTAACCTGCATTCCCATAGAATAGTTACCAAGTACGATAAAACTCGTCAACGTAGAGCCAACACCAAATACATAGCCACCAAGGATTGTCTGACGTACTGTTCTGCCACGAGAAATGCTGCCGATAAAGAACGGAGCAGCTACGCACCAAACCATCCAGTAAGCCCAATAGTAGATTGTCCAGTTCTGCGGGAAGTTCGATGTACGGAGCGGGTCAGTGAATGTAGACAGATCAATAAAGTTCTGGATCATTCGTCCAAGGGAAGAAAAACCGGTTTCAATAATATACCGTGTTTCTCCACCAAACAGCAGGACAAAGGCAATCAAGCCAAAGAACATATAAATACAAATGTTCGCTAGCTGGCTAATTCCCTTAAATCCATGCAGCAAGGAATATGTATATACAGCGCAGGTGATCAGAAGAATAATAATGTTGATTACAGTACGACTAACGGCAACATGGAACAGTTCGCTAATAATGGTCGCCATCAGCGGTGTCGCCACACTGAACGTAGTAGCCGTACCCGCCAATAGAGCGAACACCGCCAACAGGTCAATGATGCGACCTGCCCAGCCATCGGTATACTTTCCAAGAATCGGACGACAAGCCTCTGAATACTTCTGACGGTTTCTTTTTCTCACATGGAGCATAAAGCCAAAGGCAACAGCCAGCACCAAATAGAATCCCCACGGAATAAAACTCCAATGGAACAGCGGATATACACCTGCCCAATCCTGGATACTACCCATCTCTGCCAGATGTGGATCAGTTGCATACAGCACCCACTCCGAGAACGAATAGAACAAAATATCTGCTGCAAGACCGCAGGTGAACATCATGGAGCCCCACGCAAAGAAGGAATATTTAGGCTTCTCATTCTGCTCGCCAAGGACGATGTTACCATACTTAGAACCGGCAATATACAGAGAAAGGATGAAAATCCCCAATCCAATTACCAAGTAATATGTCCCAAAGGTATCACCAAAGAAAAAACGAATCTGGCTCAGTACAGCATTCGATTGTTCCGGCGCAAAAAAGAATAGAACACATAATGCAATTACGATTGCCAAAGGAACCAGTGTTATCATCCAGTCGATTTTTCCATGTTCTTTTTTCGTATTCATTTACTTTTCCTCCACATATTTTTTGTAGCTGGCATCCAGAGCAATTAACTCGCTCAGATTATCCACTTCTATAATATCGTCCTTATTCATAGGACGGATACCCAATTGATACTCCTCCGGGTAACAGAACATTGCCACATCATCCCAGTAGATTTGCCGATTCTTCTTTTGTTCAAACTCAATTTCGAGATGATGTTTCAGTTTTTTCCCATCCTCTGCAGTCCAGCGGGAAATACTGTACAACTGCCATCCGCCTTTCCCCCCTGTCCGGCTGCAAGCCGTTACAATGCCATTCTCAACAGTCTGAAGCCACTCATCCGTTTCGCCATCTGTCCAAACACTGTTATAACCAGAGCGTTCAAATTCCGATGCAAGGATTTCAGGATTATAAATAATCTGATCGCCATCCAGAATAATCGAATTTTCAATGTAATCTCTTGCCACGTAAAGCGATGCAATGTTATTACAGGTATCATAGTAAGGATTTTCAATCAGCTTAACACCAGGATACTCCTTTTCAAGTGTCACAAACTGCTCTTTCAGATATCCAACAACAACATAAATCTCATTGATTCCGTTTTTATGTAGTCCTTCGATCACGGTATCAATCATCCGCGTCCCATTCACTTTGACCAGCGGTTTCGGTGTTGTCAGCGTTACTGGGTGCATTCGATTTCCCAATCCCGCCGCCATAATAATAGCTCTTTCTACTTTTGGCATTTACTTTTCCTCCCCTTGCTTTTTCAGTTCCTCTTGAACAATTCGGTAGTAGTCCTTTGCATAGCGATACTGTCGAAGCGAATATTCGCCAAACTCTACACCAAGATTGCGTTTATATTCACACCAGTTGCTCCACAACAGACCACAGGCTGCAATATAGCAGTAAATTTTGATTCTGGTCGCATCATCACAACCTTCTGTAAAGTAAGCAGCAATCAGTCGATCCACCTGACGCTTATTGTAAAGTGAGTAAATACAGAACATTGCCACATCCACATGAGGATCTTGCATTCCTGCATACTCCCAGTCAATCAGTCGGATTTCTTCCCTGCCCTCTTTCTCCACAAAAAGGAAATTGTCCGGCACTGCATCAATATGGGTCAAAACCTTTTCTCCGGTATGTGCATCAATATAAGGCTTCAGTGACAAAACATTTGCTTTTGTTATTTCATAATCCTTATAAGCAGAAGGTGTTCCCTCCCACAGCGTTTCATAGAACTCCATCTGTCCGAAAATATCAAACTCGTGGTTTACTTTCAATTTCAAGTCATGGAACGCATGCAGCCGCTTCATACACTTCTTCACATCTTCGTAGTTCAATGGGTCGCATACTCTTGCGCCTTCCAGAAATTCCGTGATCTTGTAGCCATTTTCCGGGTTGATATACGCAATATCATCACAAATGTGTTTTCCGTCAATGGCCTGATAAACTTCCGCCTCCTGACGACGGTTAATCAGCTGGTCTGTTCCTTCTCCCGGAATACGCATGATATATTTCTTTGCTTTGCAGGTAAACAAGAAAGACCGATTTGTCATACCTTTTTTCAAAACAATAATATCCGTAACCGCTTCCGGCTTTGCATCTAGGGCTTTGCAAATAACCTGAATTGCATCTGTCTTCAGTTGATTAGAATCACTGTCGATTTCCCGGAGTTGCTCATAAGTGTTGATTTCCACTACATCTGCTGAATGAACCACGCGAGCGGTAACGACCATCCGGTCCTTGTTATAAAGAGCTTCTTCCCAGAACGATTCATCGTACCGCTGATTTTTGCACAGTTCCTCAATACGCTTCGCAACCGTGTCGGCATCCTCTTTTACCAGATAGCAGATACCGATCATTGCATTACCACCAGAACTTTCTGGTACAGTTACCAGTTCCATTTTACGGTTAACTCGAACATTACTGTCGTTATCAACGAGATCGCTGACCATATACCAAGAATACAGTTCATGCCGATGGAACGGGTTTCTGTCACACCAAATATCACAAGGAATAATGTAAGCGTTTTCCAAATGTTCTTTTACAAGTTTGATCGAATGCAGATTGTTCTTTGCTGCATAATCTGCATTTACCACCAGCTCTACGCCATACGCATCAATCAAATACTCGTATTTTTCTTTCATAAAACCTACAACCACATAGATTTCTTTAATTCCAACTTCATGAAGCTGCTTGATGATACGCTCAATCAGAGGCTCACCATTAACTTCCAAAAGACCCTTTGGCGTCTCCGTATTAATGGGAACCATCCGCATTCCAAATCCTGCCGCCAGAATAATTGCACGTTGTGGAGTTTTCTGCTTAAGCTCAGTTATGGCCTTTATTGTGGGACGAACCGAATCGTCCAGATAACCAGCTTTCATGAGCTCCTTGAGTGAACGATTAACTACTCCTAATGAATGTCCTGACACTTCTGCTAAAATTCGCTGATTGATAAAAGGATCTAGCAGAAGCGTGTTCAAAATATCACTTTCTTGTTTGTTCATGAACATCTTCCTCCTTTAATTTCGTGAACATTTAAAAATAGATACATCAAATTAATAACACAATAAAATTTTTCTTAAAGGTCAAGAAACTCAGCTAATCTCTGGCTACTATTTCCATCATGGTATTTGAAAAACAAGTCCGAAATTCTTCTTCTTTCCTGCATATATGGATCTTTTCCGTTTACAACATCATCAATAAATGCCATAAAATCATTTTGATTAAAAATTATGTGGCCCGGCATATATTCCTCCGGTTTCTCAAAAATCAATCCCAACTTGTAATCCTTCACATCGTCCAGGGTAAAACCAATAGGTTTATCTGCATGAAGAAAGTCATAAGCAGCTGATGAATAATCACTAATAAGGGCATCTACGTCTTTCATCAAGCGATAATTATCAATTCCGCGCTGTTTCACAGCATTCTTATCCAGTATTATTATATTCGACATTTCTTTAATTTTAACCGTTGTGGGATCTTGCATCGGATGAATTTTTATGATTAAAAGAGCATTTTCTTCTTGCAAGAAGTCATTCAATCTTATGCAAGCATTTACATCCTCCAGGATAGGCACACCAAGCGGAAGTTCCATTGTCGAATCATTCCGGTCAAACGAAACTGCCTTGCGGAAGGTAGGCATCCATAAAATGACCTTTTTATAGGAATCATTCGTTATTTTGCTCAAGTCGCCTTTCGTTCCATCATAAAAGGTGTCATGCATAGGATATCCTAGTATTTTGATTTTTTCATTTGGATATGGAAGATTATATTGATCTGCTAAAATTGGCGCCAAAAAATTCGATGGCATCAAAATACAATCCAATGCATCCGGTAACATACTTTTTCCTTTAAACGCTTTTAAACCAATGGATCCATGATCCAAATAGCAAACTGTTTGCCCATTTCTTAAGCGGCCTAAGACCTGATGATCAAATGTCATAAACTTTGCAGTATATAAATAATAGGTCTTCCTTAAGCTCGGCTTAAACATATTAAATCCGATAACATTTTCAGGCAAATTTTCAGGCTTTTTATTTCTGAGTAGCCATACTATCTTATATTTTTTATTATAGTTATGCTTGATCAGATAATTATAAAAAGCTCCGCCATTCATATCAAAATCATTATGGGATTCGATGACTATGGTATCAGACAATTTTAGTCTACTAAAAAGCAAATTTCCCAACGACATAATCCAATTATCAACGTGGCGATACACTTTATTCTGCAATATCATGTATAATACATATCTAACACCATATCTTTCTACTCTATATTCAATTTTCTCTAATAAGCTCATCATTTTCGGGTTTTGTTGATGCAACGTATCCATGCTCATCCTCCCTGATTTACTTCCGTAATCGTTCCTGTATAATCATTTTACTTTAATAAACCGACAATCATAAAAGAATACTCCACTTTTATCAATATTTTTCACTTTTCTCTCATTTATCAACACACTCTCTTAATATATCTTTTAAAACCAATTTTTGAAAAAAGTAGTGAATATTCTCTTTATATAACTTCGATATATAAACACGATAGTTATAAATATCACAGTCTGACACACATACCAGTGTCCAGCTAGATGTTCAGAAACCACTTGTAAAACCAGAAGAATATAAACGAAAATGTCTGTTTTCAGTGTTATTTTCATTCTGATGAATTGTCTGGATTTGATGAGCCTTGCACACCACATCACTACATATGCTGCGACAGTAGCCATTGCTGCCCCCAACGCTCCCCAAACCGGTATGAAAATCGCATTTAATACAATATTCACCACTGCAGATAAGATCGTTGTGGAAGCTATTGTCTTGCTTTCTTTCGCAGCCGAAAATAATCCCCCCTGGAAACTTGTTAATGAGTTGAACATTACTGAGACCAGCAAAATAGATGAGTACTGCCATGCTACAAAAAATTCCTTAGCATACAGGAATCGCGCCAGCGGAATGTTAAAAAGTATGATTCCACTGCAAACGATACACATTGCGGCGTTAAACAAGTCATAAGTCTTGCCGAAGAATCCGTCTGAATCCTCTTTATCAAATTCCTTAATAGCAGAAAGTGTCCACGCCTGTGAAAATATAGTATAGCAGGTCGCCAATATCGTGGGAATCTTTGATGCAACGGCATAAACTCCGTTTTCTGCAGAGCCGCAGATTGCTATCACAAAATATTTGTCTAAAAACGCATTGATCCAAAGCGCCAGATTATTGAAAATCAGTGGTATACAATAACCCAGGATTTCTTTTTGCATCGCTTTTTCGCATGTGCACCGTACAAAATCGGATGGCTGAAGTTCCGCCCTGATTATACTATATACAGTTCCCATAAGCGGACCCATGATAAGGGCAATCAGGTATCCATACATACCCATGTTAAATATAAGCAAAAACAGGATATTTCCAACGATAATACCTGCCGAGGAAATTAGTCCAGCGATTGCCACATCCCTGACTTTCTCTACAGCGCGCAAATACTTTGAGAATATATCGTATACTCCATTGACGAAAAAATATAAAAATGTGAATATATAATAACCAACAGGCCAGTTAAATACTCCAAGCTGCCAAATTGCAGCCAATACAAAAGCTGAAATCAAGCTGCCACAAACCAAGACTCTAGAGCCAAACGAGAAAATCTCCTCTTTTTTATCCTGTCTGTCGAGTACAAACCTGAGCAAACCATCCGCAACATCCAGTGTGCAGATGTACATCAGCAGTGTTCCTGTTGTAGTGATGACATCTGCAATGCCATACTCAGACGTGGTTAAAATATTCGTGTACAGCGGAACCAAAAGGAACGATAATATCTTTGACCCAAAGGAGCTTATCGCAAACAAGGCCGTGTTTTTCGTCAGATATTTATATTTTTCCTGCATATACAAAAATCTCTCCTAATTCCCTGAGTATGCTAGTGGTCCCTGGCCATGGGAGTTTCCTTCTCCAAAAGGAGAGGGACTATTTTATTATCAACATGTTTTAGCATTTTATCAAATGCAACGGATATAACCAAAGTAACCGCAAAAGATACAACCACAAAAGCCATAGGAACTTCACAAATTTTCGGCGTCAGTGTCTGAAGCATGAGGAACGGTATTCTCTGTAATATAAAAATACTGAACACGTGCGTTCCTATAAACTCCAATATGCGGCTATTAATCTTAAACCAACATAAGAACCAAATAATTGCCAACGCAAAGCATATAGAAGCAAAGTTCATAACAGCATCAATATACCGAAGCTTATATGTGGCCACAAGTATAATTGCAAGCACCGCTATAGAAATCCACCTCTTTTTTAGGAAACAATTCAAGATTTTTTCCTCATACAATGCAATCCAAATACCAAGCGGATAACACATAATCGTAGAGCTGAACCGGGACGGAAGCAAAAACTGAGCAACAATAAAATAGCCCAAGGCACCGCTCGTAACTCCTATCGCAATTTTACGAGCATTTTCACTAGTTACACCCGCATCTCTTCCGTCGGCTTTTACTGCTATTTGTGCACATATATACGTCAACAAGTACATAAGAAAGATAGCGAACATATACCAGTTGCTGTTTCCGACAGAAGTAAGCCCTGTAAAGCTTCCAATTATCGTTAGCGCATCGTAACGAATGCCTAGGCTTATATCAACTATCAAAAACAAGACGATGGCAATAGCAAAATTGAGCCAGGTTTTGAACAGTCTTTTAACTGGGAACTGACGAACATATTGTGTACCCCCCCCCATTAAGATTTTCTTCATTACACCGTATCCGGAGAAGGTGAGAAACGAAACCACAACCCACTGATTACAGAAATTCTGAAAATGGCGGTATAAGCTCCACAACAAATTATTTGGCAAATCAAAGTACTGTGTGCTATGACTGAGAAAAACAAGTAATACAAAAACTCCATTTATAATTGTTGTGTTAATCCCGGACAAAGGTTTCTCGTCTTTACCGCGTTTTCGTATAGTCGCCAGACATATAACTATAATTAACAGCACATATAAAAACACAGTTTATAGCCCTCCCCCAAAAAAGTTTATTACGACACTAAATTAAACGAAACACTAATTTTATAAAATCACACATTTTTTACTTGTGTTCCTCTTCTTACCGAACTATTACAATCACTAAGCTTAAACCTGATTTTGCGCTTTTTATAAAACAGACTTCCCAACACTTTTCCGTCAAGCAAAGGGTCTTGCCGATTAAATAGAACACAAAATATAGGTAAAAGCATATATGATATTAAGTGACTATTAATAAGGTTTGCTACTGCAATAAAGGACAGTGTGATAACCAAATACGTCCTTTTCTTTTTAATGCTTATGGTCACAAGTGCAACATATAACGCAATTACAGCGGTAGCAATAAGAATACCGCTAGAGACGTATAAAGAAATATAACCATTGTCCACTGTTAAGTTGCCAAGTCCAGAGTAAGTTCCGGCGTCCTGCCCATGTCCAAGTAAATTCAACGGATAAATTTGCAGGCACTCATACGAAAGACGCAATCTATTATTAAACATTAAGTCAATAGTCTTAAAAAATGCACTATGGCTTCCATATCCGTAAGCAAGGATAAAGCTAACAGCTAGGCACGCAGGAAATATACAATAACCAATTATGTTCCAAAATGCAGCTTTTGCTCGCTTAGAAAGTTGCGAAATCAACCGTGTTATCCAATACAGAATGATGTACCCTATAACAATAACAAATGTTACTCTTGCCCCACAATACGAAAACAAGAAATAGTTCAACAGCAACACACAAATGCTATTAAATACCGATATATATTTATCCCTAAAGCCGTAATACATTAGCACCATCATCATGAAACATAACGGCACCTGATTAGAATGCAAAAATCCTAAATTATGTCGTAAATATTGCCCAGCAAAATAAGATCCTGTAACATTTCCAATCCATCTAACGTCAACGCCGTTCTCAAGAACTCCTACTAAAGCCAGCACTACTACAAACAAATGTGCAAAGAGATTCACAAAAATAACATGTTTCACTATTTTTAACAATCGTTTCCCTTTTGACGCAACAACGAAAAGGAAAAGGAAAAGTGGTGAAATACCTCCATCCATTAGAACTGCATTTATAACAAGCAACATGGCCATTACAAAAATTACTACCAATCGAGTTGCTTTGCTTTTAACTCTCTGATATACAACGTAGAAGCAGACAGCTAACAACAGAACATATCTAAGTATGCGAAGCAAGGTATCAATCTGGCTAATATAAATCAGCTGGCTTTCACTAAGTACATATGTACCAATATATACATCCATCAAAAAGAAAAAAATACCTTCTCTTTTCAGCTTTAAATCCACTTAGTCACACCTCGCTTATTGTTCATTTCGAATCTCAACCATCGCAATCAAGTACTTCTCAAACTTCTTATATTGTGTTCCCCACTCAAACTGTCTAGCTGTTTGATAAGCAGCCTCCTGCATCGGCCTTATCCAGCCAGGATTCTGAATCAGTGTCTCGACTGCTTCTTCCATTTTCCCGTAGTCAATCTCATCAATCCTGATTGAATTCTCCGATGTATGTACTTCTGCCATAGCACCAACGTTAAATCCAATCACCACACATTTATTTGCCATAGCCTCCATTACAGGCAATCCCCAGGCCTCCATTTGACTAGTAAATAGATAAATATCAGAGGACTGGTACATTTTCATCAACTGATCCCTTGGCGGATTTTCAAGGAAGTTCACATAGTCAGGAATGTCGTTTCCTTTTCTACGCCCGAACATGTTTACTTTCATATCCGGATATTTTTTCTTTAAGTGATCAATCACTACCATGCCTTCTTTAGCACCCTTATGCACCGATTCATGGTAAAGCATCATAACTGAGGGAACTTTATGTTTTTCCTTTACGCCGTCATAAAACTCATGGGAATCAAGTCCATTATAGATAACTGTAGATTCCACATCAAATTTATCCTTTAATAAATTCGCAAGGCTCTGCGTAATGGTAACCGAATGGAGTCCCAACTTATAGCTGCCATCAACCTGCTCCTCGGATCCCCCAAAAATCTCATAGTCCTGAATAAGGTAAACTTTTTCGCCGCATCTTTTTGGCAAAACTTTAACATCGTACGCAGTCTGCCATGCAGTTGCAATCGTTATATCGGCGTCACGTATATACCGTGGTTTTATCAATGGCACCGTTTTCAATTCAAATTTTCTGTCGAACCAATGCTCTGGCTTAAATGTATTACTGATAGATGCCTTAATTCGAAAAGGTATCGACTGGCCTTTTCCTGGGTAGCTAACCATCGGCATATATACTTTTACATCATGACCCTGCTCAACAAGGTAGTTAGCATAAAGAAACGCCACCTTGATTCCACCTGATAATCTTTTGAACGGTATAATAATATTAATTATCACTATTTTTACCTCATACATTCTTAGGAAACAATCTTCATAATAGTTTCACGACAACATACTCCGCTGGATTAAACCACCGTATTGGAATCGAATGCATATTCAATCCAGATGAAATAATCAATGTGGATTTGCCGACTGAATATTTCCCATAACAATACTTCGGGAATATTGTATAAGCAGGTGAAAACAATCCATGCTGTCCAAATCTTATAACGCCGCCGTGAATATGGCCACACAGAATCAAATTCGCACCCCAACTCGCATATGCTTCTGCATATTTAGGATCATGAGTCAGTAGAATATTGAATTTATTTCGATCAGCCTTTCCTATTTTTTCTTCCAGAGCTTGCAAAGACAATGGTACATTTTTCCGTTTTTTATATAATTCCATAGGCTGTAAGAACCCGTATACTTCAATTCTTTCAAGTAATTCAGCATGTTTATTATTAAGTATTTTAACTCCCGAAGTCTTTATGGCTTCAATGTATTTTCTATAAATATCAACATACATTCCATTCAATGCCGTCATCAGGTTTTCTTCATGGTTTCCGTCGACATAGTAGGTTGGCGCGATCTGAACAAGATTCAACAAGAACCATTTCAAATCATCTAACCACTGATACCGATTTCTTACGCCGCAATATGCTGCTGGGTATGTCGTGATGAGGTCACCGCCAATAAAAATATAGTTCGGGTTTTCTTTTTTTATCTTTTTAAGCAGTCGGCAGTTTTTTCGTCCATATTGCTTCATATGAAGATCCGAAAAATATACTATTTTTATTTCGTCGCCGCCAACAACCATTCTGTTCAGATTGCTGTCAATGAAAATCCCATATTCTTTTTTAGTGACTATAAGATTGAGCCCTACTGTATATGCAGCAATTATTCCTATAATTCCGCTAACAACAGCAATCCCTCTCAAATGAACATTACCTCTCCAATAACCTGTACTGCGCCCTGCTTTAAGTAGCCATTTTTGAAAATCGAAACAATTTTTCTGATTTTATTTCTGTGTTTCAGGTCTGCAAATCGAGCAATCACCTTTCTTTGCTCAGCCGTAAGCATCTCCTGGTAATAGGCGGCAAATGCTTCAGCCTGCGTCATAGACATATCAAGTGTCTCTTTAACATGCGCCGAACCTGTCAATCGCTTTATGATAAAAGACAGACTGTTCACTTTAGTCGCACCAACAACATTATCTCCATGCTGCCTGTATAAAATGCTCGGTTCCTTTATGTATCCTATAGTTCCAAAACACGACGCAACCAGTGCAATCCACCAGTCGTGCATTGCAACTGCATCATCTGATATATTAAGTAAGCGATTGAGTTCTGCATTCCAGCACATAGTGCAACCTGTTATGTTGTTTTGCACCAATAAATGCGCTAAATCTCGTGTGTCCGGATTTAGTTTTCTATAATCCCAGAATGATTCGCCCAGAACATTTAAGTCAGCATCAACTACTTTCAAGTCCGAATGAACAAGAACCGGGCATTGCTTTTGAGATTCGATCTTTTTAACCTCTAAAATTGCTGTTTCTACTTTCTCTGGAAGCCAGTAATCATCTTGGTCAGAAAACATCAAATATTGAAATTTATAATGCTCGTTTACCCATCTCAATATGGCAGCAAAATTCTTTTTTGAACTTCCACCCTTAAGGTCCGGATCTTCAATTAGTACAATCTTATCCGTATTTTCGTTGATGATTTTCTTTAAAATTTCAATCGTATTATCTTTTGACCCATCATCCCTAATGAATAGTAACCAGTCTGTATAGGTCTGCTTCACAATAGAATCAATCTGTTCGGCAATATACTTTTCCCCATTGTACGTTGCCATACAGATGGCCACAGTGTTTTCGGTAATATTCATCTAAATTTAACCCCGTATCTTTTCAAGGTATTGTTTCTACCCATCAAAACTTAAACGTATCCTTCAGTCCCAGCCACTTCTGATCCTTATCACTCAGATTCAGTGCTGTACCGTCTTCCAGCGTATAACCTTCAGCGGAAGCACTGCCCTTATAATCCCCGACAAGCTGTGGCCATGTGATACCAATCTCCGGGTCGTTCCACGCCATACCACCCTCGTCGTTCGGATGGTAGAAATCATCGCACTTGTAGCAGAACTCTGCGGTATCGGACATCGCAAGGAATCCGTGCGCAAAACCTCTCGGAATCAGGAACTGCTTCTTGTTCTCTTCTGTTAGCTCAATGCCGTACCATTTACCGTATGTCTTGCTGTTGGTTCTCAGGTCAACGGCCACATCAAATACAGAACCTTTGATCACACGCACCAACTTGGTCTGCGGAAAGTTCTTCTGAAAGTGCAAGCCACGCAGCACACCTTTCGTGGACATGGATTGATTATCCTGGACGAATACAATATCAATCCCGGCTTCCTCCATGTCTCTCTGGCTATAGGTCTCCATAAAGTGCCCACGGCTA
>ENA-OPMI01000301-OPMI01000301.1-human-gut-metagenome-genome-assembly--contig:-NODE-301-length-20939-cov-1.395087_pt1 | contig 20939 bp, 18 predicted proteins | sample MGYA00241523_ERZ501743 | MGnify/ENA primary metagenome ERZ501743 (study PRJEB25962, sample SAMEA2042650) | human gut metagenome | biome: human gut; feature: human-associated habitat; material: faeces... | reverse complement strand
AAAGGCCATGATCGGAGATCAGAAGCTGTTTTTAGTCAGCCAGAAGCGTCCGGAGATACCGGATCCGGAACTTTCGGATCTGTATCAGATCGGTACCGTTTCTGTAGTAAAACAGCTGGTAAAGCTTCCCTCTAAAAACGTCCGCGTTCTAGTGGAAGGTCTGGAAAAAGCGGAACTTCTCTGCTTTGATACGGAAGAACCTTATCTTATGGGTGAGATCAGCCTCATGGGGGAAGAGGAAGAAGATACAGAACCTCTTGCCGGAGAGGCAATGCTCCGTATTTTAAAGGATAAACTGGAAGAATATGGAACTGTCAATCAGAGAGTGGCAAAGGAAACACTTCCGGCGCTGCTGCTGATCGGTGATCTGAAGGAGATGTTAAAGCAGATTCCTATCCAGATGCCATGGGATTATACCGTATGCCAGGCGATCTTAGAATGTTCCAGCATATCTGCAAAATATGAGGCTGTCCTTCAGACCCTTATGACAGAAATGGAAGTTTACCGTATAAAAAAGGAATTCCAGGAGAAAGTAAAAGCAGATATTGACCAGAACCAGAAAGAGTATATCCTCAGAGAACAGATGAAGATCATCCGTCAGGAGTTAGGGGAGGATAATCCTTTATCTGATGCAGATGAGTATCAGAAGAAAACAGAAAGCTTAAAAGCAGACAAAGAAGTAAAGGAAAAGCTGTTAAAAGAGATCGGCCGTTTCCGTACCATGCCTGCCGGAAGCCAAGAAGCCAATGTGCTGCGGACCTACATAGAGACTCTTTTAGAACTGCCGTGGAAGAAAACTTCCAAAGATAACGAAGATATCCGCCATGCAGAAAAGATCTTAAATGAGGATCATTATGGTCTGGAAAAGGTAAAAGAGCGTATTTTAGAGTATCTGGCTGTGCGTTCTCTTACCAAGAAGGGTACAAGCCCGATCATTTGTCTGGTGGGTCCTCCGGGAACCGGAAAGACATCCATTGCGAAATCTCTTTCCAGAGCTCTGAAGAAACCATATGTCAGAATCTCACTGGGCGGTGTCCGTGATGAAGCAGAAATCCGCGGTCACAGAAAGACCTATGTAGGGGCAATGCCGGGACGTCTGGTAGAAGGACTGCGCCAGGCAGGAGTTGCCAATCCGCTGATGCTTTTAGATGAGATCGATAAGGTAAGCAGTGACTACAAGGGAGATACTTCCTCTGCTTTGCTGGAAGTATTAGACGGGGAGCAGAATGTAAAATTCCGCGATCACTATGTAGAAGTTCCTGTGGATCTTTCCCAGGTACTGTTTATTGCCACTGCCAATACCACCCAGACCATACCGGGACCATTACTTGACCGTATGGAACTGATCGAGGTAAACAGCTATACAGAAAATGAGAAGTTCCACATTGCAAAGGACTATCTGGTAGGAAAACAGATCGAGCGGAATGGCCTTACACCACAGCAGATCGTATTTTCCGATAAGTGTCTGGAAAAGATCATCCACAATTACACCAGAGAAGCCGGTGTGCGAAACTTAGAGCGCCGGATCGGGGATGTGTGTCGCAAGGCAGCCAGAAAATATCTGGAAAAGAAGCAGGGACCGATCCGTGTAAATGAAGGAAATCTGGAAAAGTATCTTGGAAAAGAGAGAGTCTCTTTTGAAGATGCCAATGAAGAAGATGAAGTAGGTATTGTAAGAGGTCTGGCATGGACCAGCGTAGGCGGCGATACCTTACAGATCGAAGTAAATGTGATGCCTGGAAAAGGAAATCTCCTTATGACTGGCCAGATGGGTGATGTAATGAAGGAGTCAGCACAGATTGCTCTGACTTATGTGCGCTCGATCTGTCCGGATTACCAGGTGGCAGATGATTACTTTGAAAAACATGATCTGCATCTGCATATTCCGGAGGGTGCAGTTCCAAAGGATGGCCCGTCTGCAGGTATTACCATGGCAACAGCTATGCTTTCTGCTGTAATAGGACGGAAAGTTCTGGCAAAAGTGGCTATGACCGGTGAGATTACCTTAAGAGGAAGAGTGCTTCCGATCGGCGGCCTGAAGGAGAAGATCCTGGCAGCCAAGATGGCCCACATTAAAAAAGTCCTGGTTCCGGATAAGAACCGGCCGGATATGGCAGAATTATCAAAAGAGATCACCAGAGGTTTGGAGATCGTTTATGTTAAAAATATGGATGAAGTAATAAAGGAGGCATTTGTATGATCATCAGAGATGTAAATCTGGAAACAGTCTGCGGTGTTACCAGCAAACTTCCGGACAACACACTGCCGGAGTTCGCTTTTGCAGGAAAGTCAAATGTAGGAAAATCCTCATTGATCAATGCACTGATGAACCGGAAAGCCTACGCAAGAACTTCTTCCCAGCCTGGAAAGACCCAGACCATTAACTTTTACAATATCAATAAAGAGTTGTACTACGTGGATCTTCCTGGATATGGTTATGCCAAGGTTTCACTGGAAGCCAAGGAAAAATGGGGCAAGATGATCGAGCGTTATCTTAGAAACTCCGCCATGTTAAAACTGGTTTTTCTTCTGATCGATATCCGTCATGAACCATCTGCCAACGACAAGATGATGTATGACTGGATTCTGAACAATGGCTATGAGCCGATCATTATTGCAACGAAGCTTGACAAGCTCAAACGAAGCCAGATTCAGAAAAATATCAAAGCAATCAAAGAAGGGCTGAAGCTGAGCAAAGATGGCATTATTATTCCTTTCTCTGCTGAGACGAAGCAGGGAAGAGATGAGATCTGGAGGCTGATCGAAGATACCATGGCAGATGTAAATGAAAATACAGCTGCAGAGGCAGAAGAGAAAACAGAAGAATAATTAAGGGAACATATATAAAAAATGTGCTCTGACACAAAAACACGACCGGGAGAAAAACTCTCAGGTCGTGTTTTTTGATGATTTATTACGATTGACTGCCAGTATATCGCAGGTGCGGCGGTCATGGATGATCACAGTGTTTCTCAAAATTTAAGACAGCAGGGTATGCATCACATGAGAATAAATCTCCTGGCTTTTACGTCTCCAGGCGCCGCATACAGCTTCCGCCTGCTCTTTGTCAGGAACAGAAAGGTCCAGCCCGATCAGGACTGCCTTATTTTCACGTACTTCACAGTGGACGATGTAGTCCTGGTTGGTACCTTTGTAAAAGTCGGCGGTGGTACCTACCTCTTCACGCAGGCGGAATTTATTTTCCTTTAAATATTCATCCATGTCATTGATAATGGCAGGAGAAATATTTTTGCCAAAGAAGTTTAAGGTTTCTTCCCCTTCTTTGGTAATATCATAGCGGGTGCTGGAGTGGCTGGCTTCTTTGTGGATCAGCCCGGCATCCTCTAATTCATTTAAGGCCTGCTGCAGTGTGAAATAAGTAGTATAGTCGTGTTCTGTAAAAAAGCTGGTCAGCTGTGCATTGGTAAGAGGAAAATTCACCTGTTTTAACAGATACAGGTTCATCAGTTTATATAAAGTCATAGGTTCCGTAAGCATTATTTCACACTCCGTTAAAAGATTTCTGAACATTCTTATCTATCATAACAAGTTTGCTTCTTTAAATCAAGACAGATTTCACTTTTAAAACAGAAGGAATTGTGTTATCATGGGGGTTAGGTGCTATGTGCCAGTGGCAAATGTTCAGCACCAATCGAAGCGAAGCAAAAATGCGGGAGTGCAAAGCTTACAGCAATCCGGCATTTGAGAAACTGACAGATAAATATGCGAGAGTACATATAGATACAGGTGGTAGTGGATGAGAGAACGGATCAACCGCCTGGCCCGCGGGATCATTGACAGCAGCGTGCCAGAGCTGGTGATAAAACCAGAGAGGATCGAAGGGGTCCTTTCACCGGGAGAGTCCGTGCGGGGAGAATTTTCCGTTCAAAGCGGAAATGACCTGTATATTAAAGGACTGGTGTATTCCGGAAATGAGAGAGTAAAATTAGAAAGCGAAGCATTTGGTGGACTTCGCAATCACATTATATATAACATCGACACCCGATACTTAGAGGATGGAGATACAGTTAAGGGATCTTTTTACCTGGTCACAAACGGAGGCGAGAAAGAGATTCCTTATTCTTTGCGCATACAGACAGGAAACAGGACAGAGGAACTGGGAAGCTTAAAAACCCCAAGGGATTTTGCAGCTCTGGCAAAGAAAAACTGGGAACTGGCCCTGCGCCTGTTTGAATATCAGGATTTTACAGAAGCGCCTTTTATGCAGGATGTGCAGGCAAGGACGATCTATGAGGGTTTAAAGGGAAGAAACGGCAGAAATAATCTGTTAGAGGAATTTTTAGTAGCTCTTCATGTAAAGGAAGCGGTTTCCCTGCGTACAGACGGGGAAAAGATCCTGTTAAATGCACCGGAAACCATTACAGAAGGTGTGATCGGGCTTACAGCCAGTGGCTGGGGCTATGTAAAAATACAGGTAGAAGCAGACGGGGATTTTCTTGCTGTGGAAAAAAATGCAGTGACCACCCGTGAGTTTGACCAGGGCAACTGCCAGATCCATTACCAGATCCTTCCACAATATCTTCATGTCGGAAGAAACTTTGGTTCTGTGCGCATCCGTTCCCTGCGCCAGGAATTTGTTTTCCCTGTAGAAGTAATAAAGAAAAATGTTCAGGGAGCAGATGGAAGAGAGAAAAAAACAGCAGATAAGGCATCTGTCTGTGAATTTTCCCGTCTGCGCCTGAAACAGGAATTTACAGATGAGGGAGATTTTTCTGTAAACAGCGGGTTATTAAAGAAAACAGAAAATCTCCGTGCCAGATATCCGGAAGATATAGCTGTACGTTTGTGGCGGACAGAACAGCTTTTTAAAGCAGGAAGAAAAGATGCGTATACAGCGGCTCTTGCAGAGATCGGAGATCCTGTTTTAAGATGCAGGGATACAAGACCGGAAATCTACTGCTTTTATCAGTATTTAGAGCTGTTAAATGAGCCTTCTTCTGAAGAGAAAAAGGCAGCACTGGCCCGCTACATACGTAAGCTCTTAAATGAAAACAGGAAAACGGATGGCTGGCTTCTTAACCTGTTAGTAAAAACAGACAGGACCTGCCTGCAAAATCCGCTGGAGCTTTATGAACAGATGCGCTCCATGTTCGGATATGGCTGCAGAAGCCCGTTTTTATATGGACTGGCCTGCCGCCTTCTTAAGATGCATCCGGATCTGTTTGTAAAAATGGGAGAATTTGAGATCCAGGTCTTCCTTGGTGGATTAAAAAATGGCTGGCTGGACCAGAACCTGGCTGTAAAAGCTGCTTTATCCCTTTCAGAGGTAAAGCATTACAGGAAGATCCTGGAAAGACTGTTAGTAAATTTATACAGATCCTATCCGGAAATGCAGGTATTAGAGGCATTATGCGGTCTTCTGATCCGGGGAGAAAAGAAAGACAGATCCGCCTTTGGCTGGTATGAGAAGGCCTTAAAAGCCCATATCAATCTTACAAGGCTTTATGAATATTTCCTTTATTCTCTGCCGGATGATTATGGACATGCCCTTCCAAAAGAAGTGCTATTGTATTTCTCTTATGATAAATCTTTAGACCAGGCCAATAAAAGTGTGCTGTATAAAAACATTTTACAGTATGTAAACCCTTCTACGGAACTGTATCAGGTCTATGTGCGGGAAATGGAGCAGTTTGCCATGGAACAGCTGCTTGCAGGCAGAATGAACGGCTGTCTGGCTGTGATCTATGAGCACATGATCTATACAGATATGATCGATCCCAGGGCTGCAGGGATCCTGCCAAAGATCCTTTGTTCCAGCCGCGTAAAATGTGATGATCCGAGAATGAAATATGTGATCGTGCGCTGTGAGGAATTAAAAGAGGAAGAGGCATTTTTATTAGAACATGGGGAAGCTTATGTTCCGGCTGTTTCTAAGAATACAGTCCTGTTTTTCCAGGATGCATATGGGGGAAGATATCTGAATATAAGCCACCGGAAACTGCCGGTCATGGACCGGAAAGAGCTCCTTGACCGCTGTTATGAGGTATATCCGGATCATCCTATCTTAAAGCTTCGCGCCTGTGAGGCTGTGTTAAAAAAAGGCGTGGAAAAAGAGGAGGAAGCCCTTCTTTTAGAAGATACCTTAAGCCAGTTAAAGCTGAATCCTGTATTTGAGAAAAAGCTTCTTTATCTGGTAACAGAATATTACTGTAAAAAGGCTGTTTCCAAGGAAGAAGAAGAGCGGTGCGCTTTCCTGATCCAGTTAGATAAGGACCTGCTGGAGCCGTCCATGCGAAGAAAGATCTGTGAGATCTTTATAGACTGTAATTATTTAAGAGAAGCATATAATATGCTTTTAACTTATGAAATAGAAGATGTGGATCCGGAGAAGCTGTTAAAGCTTTGTACCCGTATGATCTTACAGCAGCTGTTTGACCAGGATGACCGTTTACTGGAACTGTCCTGGAGAGTGTTTGAGGCTGGAAAAGCGGACAGCGTGATCTTAGATTATCTCTGTGAACATTTTAACGGGACCACTTCCCAGATGTATGAGATCCTGATCCAGGCAGTAGGGGAACATGTGGAAACCTATGATCTGGAAGAACGTCTGTTAGCTCAGATGTTGTTTACAGGCAGCTGTGACCAGATTGATTCTGTATTTGACCTTTACATGAAGCGCAAGCGCACCAGGGAAAGTATGGTAAAAGCATATTTTACCCAGAAGTGTATCCAGTATTTCCTGGAAGAAAAGGAGATCGACAGTCAGATCTTCCAGTACCTGAAAAATGCAGTGGGCGCGGATCCTGGCAAGGAAAAGATCCCTACGATCTATCTGCTGGCTCTTACCCGTTACTATGCAGGACAGGCAGAGATCACGGCAGATGAGAAGAAACAGCTGCAGATCATGGTAAATATTCTGTTAGAGTCAGAAATGGTATTTCCATATATGAAGGATCTGGGACGGTTTGTTTCTATCCCGGAAGACATTATGGATAAGACCATGATCGAGTACCGGGGAGACAAAAATGTACAGCCCTGGATCGAAATGCGTATCCTTCCCCAGGAGGACCATTTTACCAGGGAAGAGATGAAACGGGTATATCAGGGCATTTATGTAAAGAAACTGACCCTGTTTAAGGGAGAACTTTTAGAATACCAGATCTATGAACGGGGCGAAAAGGGCGCTGTTCTTGTAAAAGAAGGCCGTACCTGCTGTGACCCGGAAAGAGCCGGAAGAGAAAACAGCCGCTTTGCCTGCTTAAACCAGATGTCAGAGGCAGTGGCAAAGCAGGATGCAGAAGGGCTTTTAGGGGCAATGGAAGATTATGTAAAACGATCAGCTGCCCTGGGGATCCTATTTCCTGTGAACTGACGTGTTTTTGAAATGGGATCCAAAAAGATTTCAAACGTACATATGAACTACAACGGAGGAAACAAATAGATGGAAGGACTTGTGATCGGGTTAGATCTGAATGACGATTATTCCCAGATCAGCTGCAATGAAAAAGAAAAGTCCTGGACAGTTCCTACAGTGATCTGCCGCAGAAAAGAGAAAGAAACCTGGCTCATAGGAGAAGAAGCCTATGCAGCCACTCTTTTAGGCGAAGGCGTGATCGTAGACAAGCTGCTTAAAATGGTCCGCAAGGAGGGAACTTCTACTATAGGAGGGATCTGCTATACAGGTACGGATCTATTAAAGATATTTTTGAAAAAGCTGTTAGACTGTCCTTTTAAGGAATTCCATACAGACCAGGTGGAGCAGCTGGTGATCACCATGCACGGAACAGACGCAAAAGTAACAGACTGCCTGATGTACTGTGCAGATTATCTGAACATTCCCAGGGACCGTGTCCATGTGATCAGTCATACAGAAAGTTTTGCTTACTATGTGCTCAGTCAGCGCAAAGAGCTGTGGAGCAACCAGGTAGGTTTATTTGAGTTATCAGAAGACCGGCTCTGCTATTATGAAATGAAGGTACAAAGGGGCATGCGCCGCAACATGGTCCAGGCAGAAGCACAAAACCAGGAAGAAGCCTTTGATTTAGATATCCTTGACTCCCCTTCCGGAAGCAAGCTGGCAGATCAGATCCTTTGTTCCTGTGGGGAAAAACTTCTGGAAAATAAGCTGTTTTCAACCGTATTCCTTACAGGAAAAGGCTTTGAACGTCAGGACTGGGCAATCGGTTTTATGAAACTTGCCTGCAACCGGAGAAGGGTGTTTGTGGAAAATGTGCTGTTTTCCAAGGGAGCAGCGATCAAGGCAAGGGACTATATGGTTCAGGGAACGGAATTTCCCTATGTGTTTGTCTGTGAAGGTAGATTAAAGGCAGAAGTAGCCCTGAAAGTCATGCGTGCAGGAAAAGAGATCATGCTGGCAGTTGCCTCCTATGGGGATAACTGGTATGAGTCAAAAAGTTCTCTGGAACTGATCTTAGATGGACAAAAAGAGATCGAATTTCTTATTTCCCATCTGGACTCCCGGAAAAAGAGAGCCGTTTCCGTGCCCCTTACAGGTTTTCCTGACCGGCCGGAAAAGACTACCAGGATCCGGATGAATATTGGATTTACAGATGAAAATACCATGGCGGTGGTGATCCGGGATATGGGCTTTGGAGAGCTGTTCCCGGCATCTGATGCAGTGATCAGACAAGAGGTAATCTTATGAGTTTATTATTGTGCAGAAGGGAAAAAGTAAAACATCCCTTTTATATTGAAGTTCTGGGGATCCATATATATTCTTCCCAGGAACTTTGCTATGTGATCTACCATCATCCCCTTCTTGTGATGAATGATTTTGTAGATGCCTCTTTGTTTTTCTTTGTGAAAAATGAGCTGGGACTTGGCTTTCTTGCAGGACGCATGGAAAAGCTGGTGGAAGCCGGCGGCCGCCCGGAAGAGGCTTTGTACCTGTTCCTTTCTGAATGTGATTACTATACAGAAAAAGAGATACAGAAATTTAAGCAGGTAACGGCTTCTTACAGAAACCTTTCTCAAAATGCTTATGGAAAGGCAGTGGCAGATTATCTTTTTTCCCAGAAACAGTATGGAAAAGCACTGCAGAAGTATGAAAAACTGACCGAGGAAGGGGAACGCAAAAAAGGAGAAGAGGCATTCTGGTCCCAGGTCTATCAGAACTTAGGGGCTGCCTGTGCCCAGATGTTCCAGTTCTCCAGAGCATATAAGGCATATGATACAGCCTATGGATTAAAGGAAGAGGATCAGATCCTGGAAAAGATCTATTTTCTTACCTGTTTTGCTCCGGGACTTTCCATTGATGAAAGCTATGAGGCTCTTTTTAAGCCAGAATGGAAGGAAGAATGGAAAGGGAAACTGTCCCAGGCAGAAACAGATGCCAAACAGGCAGCAAGTGTGAGAAATTTAAGAGCCCTGTGGAAACAGGATCCTGAAGGACAGTTAGAAAAGGCAAAAAAACTGATCAGCAAATGGAAAAGTGAGTACAGGAAACAGGAGGCATAATCATGGCTTTTCAGGCAGCAAAGGAATTTCTGGAAAAAAGAGGATTTGGAGACAGGATCAAAGAGTTTGATGTTTCCAGTGCAACGGTAGAGCTGGCAGCAGTGGCAGTAGGCTGTGAACCGGCCCACATTGCAAAAACATTATCCTTTTTAACAGGAGAAGGACCGGTCCTCATCGTGGCAGCAGGAGATGCGAAGATCGACAATCACAAATATAAATCCTTTTTCGGTGTAAAAGCAAAAATGCTGACCGTAGAGCAGGTGTCTGAACTGATCGGCCATGAGGTTGGGGGTGTATGCCCTTACGGTATCAAAGAGGGCGTAAAGGTGTACTTAGATGAGTCTTTAAAGCGTTTTGATGTAGTTTATCCTGCCTGTGGAAGCAGCAATAGTGCTGTAAAACTGTCCATCCCGGATCTGGAAAAGTCCTGCGACTTTGAACAGTGGGTGGATGTGTGCAAGCTGCCTCAGTAAAGATACATCTATAATAACTTTGCTCTTGACAAATCTGTAAAAAATATTTATGCTTGAAAACAGCAGTATAAAAAATGGTGATGAACAAGAGGAGTACATTTTTAAGACCCTCAGAGAAAGCGGCTCACTGGCTGAAAGGCCGCTTGGGAATACTTGAAAATGGAAGGTAGCTTGTGAGCCGGACAGGTGAGAAAGATACATTAGCCTGTTCCGTTGGCCCGCGTTAAGGGAGCGAGTACGAAAGGCTTTAAAATATATATAAGATATGTTTCAGGTTTTCGTATTCCATGAGATGACCGGATATGGATGATATATGTGTTGTACATATCGGTTGGATCAAAGGTGGTACCGCGATACAGTCGCCCTTTGCTTCCCCTATGGGATGCAGAGGGCTTTTTGCTGTTTCAAATGGATACAACCTCTGCCAGGAGGTTTACTGCAAAGAGAAAAGCTGTACTTATTAATGTTCTCTCGGAATCTTTTTGTACCTGATTTTGTGAGAAGATTTTTTGTCAGTTGTGCCCAAATTTCTGAGGCGTACGCGGTGCGTACGTTGATGAAATTCGGGTGCGACTGGCGGAAAATCGGCCGCAAAAGCAGGTGCAGGAAAGACTCCGAGAGGACATATTATAAAAAGGAGAATTCAGATGAAGGAACTGGAAAAGACCTACAATCCGGCGGAAATTGAAGACCGCCTCTATGACAAATGGCTGAAGGGAAAATATTTCCACGCAGAAGTAAACAGAAGTAAGAAACCATTTACCATTGTTATGCCGCCGCCAAATATTACCGGCCAGCTGCATATGGGACATGCACTGGATAACACCATGCAGGATATCCTGATCCGCTATAAGAGAATGCAGGGATACGAAGCATTATGGCAGCCAGGAACTGACCATGCAGCGATCGCTACAGAAGTTAAGGTTATCAACAAGCTGAAGGAAGAAGGCATCAGCAAGGCAGATCTTGGAAGAGAAGGCTTCTTAAAGGAATGCTGGAAGTGGAGAGAAGAATACGGCACCCGTATTGTAAAACAGCTTCACAAATTAGGCTCTTCCGCTGACTGGGACAGAGAGCGTTTCACTATGGATGAAGGCTGCTCTGACGCTGTTCTGGAAGTATTTATCAAATTATATGAAAAAGGATACATTTACAAAGGTTCTCGTATTGTAAACTGGTGCCCTGTATGCAAGACTTCTATTTCTGATGCAGAAGTAGAGCATGTAGAGCAGGACGGTTTCTTCTGGCACATCAACTACCCGGTAGTAGGAGAGCCAGGACGCTTCGTAGAGATCGCAACAACCAGACCTGAGACTCTCTTAGGCGATACTGCAGTTGCTGTAAACCCGGATGATGACCGTTACAAAGACATTGTTGGAAAGATGCTGCAGCTGCCATTAACCGACCGTCAGATCCCGGTTATTGCAGATGAGTATGTAGATAAGGAGTTTGGTACCGGCTGCGTTAAGATCACACCTGCTCATGACCCAAATGACTTTGAGGTTGGAAAGCGCCACAACTTAGAGGAGATCGTTATCTTAAATGATGACGCTACCATCAACGTACCTGGACCATACTTTGGCATGGACCGTTATGAGGCAAGAAAAGCCATGGTAGCAGACCTGGACAAAATGGGCCTGTTAGTAAAGATCGTTCCTCATTCCCACAATGTAGGTACCCATGACCGCTGCAAGACCACAGTAGAGCCTATGGTAAAGCAGCAGTGGTTTGTAAAAATGGATGAAATGGCTAAACCTGCCATTGAAGCATTAAAGAGCGGCCAGTTAAAATTCGTTCCGGAAAGCTTTGGAAAAACCTATCTTCACTGGTTAGAGAACATCCGTGACTGGTGTATTTCCAGACAGTTATGGTGGGGACACAGAATTCCAGCATACTACTGTGATGACTGCGGTGAGATTGTTGTAGCAAAAGAGACTCCTTCTGTATGTCCGAAGTGCGGTAAGAACCATTTCAAGCAGGATGAAGATACTCTGGATACCTGGTTCTCCTCTGCATTATGGCCATTCTCCACTCTTGGCTGGCCAAATAAGACAGAAGATCTGGATTACTTCTACCCAACTGATGTACTGGTAACCGGATACGATATTATCTTCTTCTGGGTAATCCGTATGGTATTCTCCGGTATTGAACAGACCGGCAAATGCCCATTTAACACAGTACTGATCCATGGTCTGGTAAGAGACTCCCAGGGACGTAAGATGAGTAAATCCCTTGGAAATGGTATCGATCCTCTGGAAGTTATTGACAAGTACGGCGCAGACGCTCTGCGTATGACCCTGATCACAGGAAATGCACCTGGAAACGATATGCGTTTCTACTGGGAGCGTGTAGAAAACAGCCGTAACTTTGCAAATAAGGTATGGAACGCTTCCCGTTTCATTATGATGAATATTGAAAAGGCAGCAGATGTTTCCGGTGTTACTGAAAAAGACCTGACACTGGCAGATAAGTGGATCCTTTCCAAGGTAAATGCCCTGACTAAGGATGTAACTGAAAATCTGGACAAGTATGAATTAGGTATTGCTCTTCAGAAGGTATATGACTTTATCTGGGAAGAGTTCTGCGACTGGTACATTGAGATGGTGAAGCCAAGACTGTACAATGAAGCAGATGAGACCAAGGCTGCAGCTATCTGGACCTTAAAGAATGTACTGATCCAGGCATTAAAGCTGCTGCATCCATTTATGCCATTTATCACTGAGGAGATCTTCTGCAACTTACAGGAAGAGGAAGATACCATTATGCTTTCTAACTGGCCTGTATACAAGGAAGAGTGGGCATTTGAGGCAGAGCATGAGGCAACTGAGACCATCAAAGAGGCAGTAAGAGCAATCCGAAATGTACGTACTTCCATGAACGTTCCGCCAAGCAAGAAGGCAACTGTTTATGTAGTATCTGAGGATGATGCTGTATTAAAGATCTTTGAGAACAGCCGCAGCTTCTTCGCATCCTTAGGATATGCCGGTGAAGTCATCCTTCAGAAGGATAAGGCAGGTATTGGCGAGGACGCAGTTTCTGCTGTGATCCACAAGGCAGTGATCTACATGCCATTTGCAGAGTTAGTAGATATTGAAAAAGAAGTTCAGCGCTTAAAGACAGAAGAAAAACGTCTGGAAGGCGAATTAAAGCGTTCTCATGCTATGCTTGGAAATGAGAAGTTCGTAAGCAAGGCTCCTCAGGCCAAGATCGACGAAGAGAAGGCAAAACTGGAGAAATACACCCAGATGATGGCGCAGGTAAAAGAGCGTCTGGCACAGCTGGAGAAATAATCAAATGTGCGAAAGCACGTAAAATAAAAACGGCCCGGATGGCAGAACCTACATGCCGTCTGGACCGTTTTGCCAAACAGGGCGAACAAAAGGCTGAAAAGCTTGTATGAAAAAGGAAAAACAAACGATGAAACTGAAAAATGCTCTGATATTACTTTTAACTGCTACGATCTGGGGTGTTGCCTTTGTTGCCCAGAGCGTAGGCATGGATTATGTGAGCCCTTTTACTTTTAATGGTGTGAGAAGCATCATCGGCGGTCTTGTGCTGATCCCGGTGATCCTTGTTTTAGATCGCAAAAAGAAGGCAGAAGGAAAGGATTATAAGGCACCTGGTGACAGAAAAACACTGATCTTAGGCGGGATCTGCTGTGGCGTTGCTCTTTGTGTGGCATCTAATTTCCAGCAGTTTGGTGTTATGTATACAAGCGTGGGAAAAGTTGGCTTTATCACAGCCTGCTATATTATCATTGTGCCGATCCTCAGCCTGTTTCTTGGCAAAAAGTGCAGTCCGGCCATCGCCGGGGCAGTAGTCCTTGCAGTTGCAGGTCTGTATTTACTTTGTATGTCAGGAAGTGATCATGGACTTCAGAAAGGTGATTTCCTGATCATGATCTGCTCTTTTATCTTCTCCATACATATTATGATCATCGACTATTTCTCACCGGCAGTAGACGGAGTGAAAATGTCCTGCATCCAGTTTCTGGTAAGCGGAACTATTTCCCTGATCTGTATGACGATCTTTGAAGAGCCTCATATCGCCCAGATCCTTGCTGCATGGAAACCGATCCTTTATGCTGGTGTTATGTCCTGTGGTATGGGATATACCTTACAGATCGTAGGACAAAAAGGCGTCAATCCAGCCAGCGCTTCCCTGATCTTAAGTCTGGAGTCCAGTATTTCCGTACTTGCAGGCTGGCTGATCTTAGGACAGAAGCTGACAGGAAGAGAGATCCTTGGCTGCGTTCTTATGTTCTCAGCGATTGTGCTGGCACAGGTTCCGGATGTTATTTTAAGTCGAAAAACCGGGGAAAGATAGAGTTGATAACCGGAAAAAATTTGTATAATATAAAGAGGAAAGGAAACAGATGGAAGCAGAAGCATATTTGAACCGGCTTCCCATGTGGGCCAACAAGAAAAATTCCTTAAAGGATATCCGTATATTTTTAGATCAGATGGGCGGACCGGACCGTAAGATCCCTGCTATCCACGTAGCAGGTACCAACGGAAAGGGCTCTGTCTGCGCGTTTATGACCTCTGTATTAAAAAAGGCCGGTCTGCGTACAGGTACTTTTATTTCCCCTCATCTGGTGGAGATCCGGGAACGTTTTCTTATAAACGGGGAACCGGCAGAGAAAAATGCCTTTGAAGAGGCCTTTGAAACAGTAAAAAAACAGGCGGAACATATGGTAGAAGAAGGCTTTTGCCATCCTACTTTTTTTGAGTTCCTTTTTTATATGGCAATGGTACTGTTTGCCCGTGAAAAAGTAGATGTAATGGTGATCGAAACAGGTCTTGGAGGACGTCTGGACGCGACCAATGTGTTAGAGTCTCCCAAAGTTTGCGTGATCACCTCCATCAGCAGGGATCATATGCAGTATCTTGGAAACACGATCCCACAGATCGCAGGGGAAAAAGCGGGGATCATAAAAATGGGCGTTCCGGTAGTATTTGATGATACAGATAAAGACGCCAGCGCTGTGATCGGTGCAAAAGCAAAGGAAATGAAGGCAGTTTCCCTGCCTGTGTCAAAGCTGCTTTATGATACAGAAGACAGCTCAGAGGGTATTTTACTTAAAGAAAAGGGAGAAAAAGGGCTCAGGCTTTCTATTCCTTTTGAGGCACCTTACCAGGCACAGAATGCAGAGATCGCCGTAACGGCTCTTCGCATTTTACGGGATCAGAAAGGTATTTTTACAGGTATAACAGATGCAGTGATCTGTGAAGGGATCAGTGCAGCCAGATGGCCGGGAAGAATGGAAAAAGCTTCAGAAAATGTTTATCTGGACGGCGCCCACAATCCTGGGGGAATTGCTGCTTTTATCCAGGCAGCAGGAAAGATCCAGAAAAGAACCGGTAAAAAAGCCTGGCTTTTATTTGCTGCTGTGGCAGATAAAGAATATGAAACCATGGCAAAAGAACTTTGTGAAGGTCTTAACTGGGCAGGAATCGGTGTGGTGCATATGAACAGTGACAGAGGGCTGTCAGCAGGGCGGCTTTCTGATGTTTTTAAAACATACGCCTCCTGCCAGGTCGTTTCTTATGAGGATACAGAAGAAGCAATGGAACAGATGCAAAACAGAGCAGGAGATGATCTGCTTTTCTGTGCAGGTTCCCTGTACCTGATCGGAGAATTAAAGGTACAGCTTAAGAAAGGAGAAAAGATACAGTGATCGATTTTGAAGAAGAAATTGAGCGTTTCAAACCAAGCCTTGATGTAGAGGCAGTAGAAGATGCCATTGTAAAAAGCGACCTTACGGATATGACAGACATTATGATGGAACTGATCAAGGAAAGAGACGGAAATAAACGATGATGGATATTGCAGCAAAGAACAGACAGATAGCCAACAGCTATTACAATCTGGGTCTGGAAAAGGCAAAGGTGCGGGACCTTTCCGGAGCAGCACAGTGCCTGAAAAAAAGCCTGCATTTTTCTAAATATCAGACAGATGCCAGAAATCTTTTGGGTCTGATCTATTATGAAAATGGGGAAGTGGCAGATGCATTAGTCCAGTGGGTCATCAGCTTAAACCTGCAGCCGGAAAATAATCTGGCAGATCATTATTTAGATGAGATCCAGAGAAAACCGGGACAGTTAGAAACAGAAAGCCAGAATGTGAAAACATTTAACCAGGCGCTGTGGCATGCACAAAACGGCAGTGATGCCCTGGCGATCCTGCAGCTGGCCCGTGTGGTGGCAGCCAAGCCTCATTTTGTAAAAGCCCATCTTCTTCTGGCTCTTTTGTATATGCGCAGGGAAGATTACAATAAGGCAGGACGTTCCCTTTTTAAGATCCTGCAGATCGACAAAAGCAATCCCAAAGCCCTGTATTACATGTCTTTGGTAAAGCAGAATACAGGCCGGGCAGATGCAGAAAAGCGGAAGATGATCAAGGCATTTTCCCACAGACAGATGCAGGATGATGATGTTATCATCCCAAATACCTACAAGGAAAATACCGGTCTTTCCACTGTGTTTCATATTATCATTGGTCTGATCATGGGACTGGTTGCCTTTTATGTACTGGTCCTTCCTGCAAGGGAGAGCAGTTTAAACCGTGTCAGGGATGATGAACTGATTGGCTATATGCAGCAGCTTAATAATGCAAACCAGCAAAATGACAGCTTGCAGCAGGAAAATGATGATCTGAAAGCCCAGAAAGACGAGGTACAGAAAAAACTGGACGAGCTTACAACAGGAAATACCAGTGTCCTGGCCCAGTACCAGAGCCTGATCTGGGTGCTCCAGTATTACCGCACCGGTGATCTGGTAACCGCAGCAAAGACCTTTGCAGACGCAAACTTTGATATGATCGAAGATGAAAATATCCAGGGGATCATAAGCAACATCCGTCAGGATATGGCAGGCAACATCTATCAGAGTCTGGTACAGCAGGGACTGCAGCTGTGGAATGGCGGTGACAAGACACAGGCAATGGATTACTTCCAGGCCAGCTTAAAGATCCAGCCGGATAACCCGGAAGCCATGTTTTATGTAGGCCGTCTGTATCAGGAAAATGGAGATACTGAAAATGCCAATGCCATGTTTGATAAGATCGTTGGAGAACATGGAGACTCTGAGTACGCCCAGAGGGCAGCAACGGCAAGAGGGTATTAAAATGTGTAAAGTTCTCCGGTTGGGAAAACCGGGGTCAGTAATTGAATATTGAAATTATACAGCAGAGAAAAGAATAACAACCTTTTCTCTGTTTTTTTGGCTTTACATACGGATAACGCGCTGACTGCGCGTATGCCAGACTTATATGTCCGGGAGTTTCGTCTGCCGGTCCGGCGGACATCCCATAATAATATTATAAGGAGGAACTGGGAACCATGAAACAGGCAAAAATTACATACGAAGCATTGGGAGATACGTTACTGATCCATATGCCAAAAGAGTTGGATCACCATAACTGCAGGGACTTAAAAAGGGATACGGACCTGATGTTAGATGAAAACTATATCAACCGCATTATCTTCGATTTTGGAAAAACAGAATTTATGGACTCTTCCGGGATTGGGGTCTTATTAAACCGTTATAAGCAGATGGCAGCCAGCAGAGGGACTGTTACTTATTACGGAGCAGGCCCGAGAGTGGTCCGTATCCTTGAAATGGGCGGGCTGGTGCGTCTGATCCGGGGGTTTAAGGACCGTGAAAGTGCTCTGGGAAATTTATAAAAGCAGGAGGATGGAAAAGGTGGAAGGACAGAAGGAACAGACCAGACAGAAAGAACATGTAAGACTGGAATTTGAAAGCAATTCCCGTAATGAAGAGTTTGCCAGGGTGGTGGCAGCTGTATTTATGAGCCGCTTAGATCCCACATTGGAAGAGACCCAGGATGTAAAAACAGCAGTGTCAGAGGCAGTCACCAATGCCATTATCCATGGTTATGGAAAAGAAGGTGGAGAGATATTTTTAGATATGACGGCTGATCCAGCTGAAAAAACACTGACCGTCTGTGTGACAGATACAGGAGCCGGTATCCAGGATGTAAAAAAGGCCATGGAACCCTTATATACAACGGATACCACCGGGGAACGTTCCGGCATGGGATTTTCCTTTATGGAAGCGTTTATGGATGAAGTGACCGTGGAGTCGGAACCGGGAAAAGGGACAGCAGTGACCATGAAAAAACATATTGGAAGGTAAGCTTTATGGATGAGACCCTGAAATTGATCGAATTAGCTCACCAGGGAGATAAAGCAGCCAGGGACAGGCTGGGAACAGACAATATGGGACTGATATGGAGCATTGTAAAACGCTTTGCAGGTCGTGGATATGAACAGGAAGATCTGTTTCAGATCGGAAGTATCGGTCTGATCAAGGCAATCGATAAATTTGACCTGAATTACCAGGTGAGGTTTTCTACCTATGCAGTACCAATGATATCAGGTGAAATCCGGAGATTTTTGCGGGATGACGGCATGATTAAGGTAAGCCGTTCTTTAAAAGAACTGGCAGGAAAAGTATTTCTTGTAAAAGAAGAATTATCGGACTGTTATGGACGGGATCCAACCGTAGAAGAGATTGCAGGGAAGCTTGGGGTAAGCAGTGAAGAAGTAGCCGCTTCCCTGGAGGCAGGCGCCCAGGTGGAGTCTATTTACAGGCCTTTAAGCGCCACAGAAGGAGAAAAAGGTGTTTTAATGGACAAGTTAGAAGAAAAAAGTGAGGCCCAGGAACAGCTTTTAAACAGGCTTACCCTGGAAAAAGTCATGAAAGATCTGGCACCCCAGGAAAAAGAACTGATCCTGCGCCGGTATTTTTATAATCAGACCCAGATGGAAACTGCAAAAGCGTTAGGGGTATCCCAGGTCCAGGTTTCCCGCCTGGAAAAAAAGTGTTTAAAAGAACTGCGAAAGCGTTTTGAAGGATAAAATAAACGGATAAAAACGAATAAAAATGAAAAAAAGGCACATTCTAGCTGTGAAAGGATGTGAGTTTCAGATGAAAATGAAAAGCGTAAAAGCAGTTCTTATTTTTCTTCTTCTTTTAGCAGGTATGGTCACAGGGTATCTGTTGTGGAGTATGAGGGAACCGGAGTATGAAAAAGAAGGGATGCTGGTGGAAAATGAGGTAACGGCGTATTATAACATGACAGAAACCGGAATTCCGGCTTTTGCGGCAGCGCCGGCCAGTCTGCTGATAGAAGAAAATGGCGAAGGGTGGAGTGAAAACCTATGAGCCAGACAGGCAGCAGCCAGAGTCAGACCGTCTATATACAGTTAAACCAGATCACGGAGCTCCGCCGCAGGGATGTATTTTTAAAGGATGTAGGGGAAGTGACCTGCCGGGATAAGGTGATCTTAAGTAAATGCAGGGCATTAAAAGTAAAGAGTATCCCTGAAAAAGAAGCAAGGCGTTATGTAATGAGCGCGCTGGAAGTAGTGCGGATGTTAGAGGCATTGGATCCGTCCATTGAGGTAAACAACCTGGGAGAGTCGGATTTTATCATCGCCTATAAGCCGCCAAAGGCTTCGGAAGTTTGCTGGCAGTGGATAAAAACAGTCTTTGTGTGTCTGGTCAGCTTTTTCGGGGCAGCATTTGCTATTATGACCTTTAATAATGATGTAAATGTAGGGGATGTACTCAGTCAGGTCTACTTTCAGGTCATGGGACGGCAGCCAGATGGTTTTGGGCTGATGGAAGCAGGATACAGTGTGGGACTTGCTATTGGGATTTTGGTATTTTTCAACCATATTGCAGTGAAAAAGCTGAATACCGATCCCACACCTTTGGAAGTGGAAATGCGCCTTTATGAAGAAAATATCTGTAAGACCCTGATCGACCAGGCAGGTAGAAAGGAGAAAGAGATCGATGTGGATTAAAAATATCTTTCTCCTTTTTTTCGGCCTTTGTTCCGGCGGGATCATTGCAGCCGGCGTTTATGCATTTCTGGCCATCATCGGTGTTTTTGTGCGGCTGATCGGGAAAACGAAGACAAAGAAAAATATCATGCTCTATGAAAATATGATCATTCTCGGGGGAGTATTGGGAAATATCATGGAGCTTTATAAGGTAAGACTGCCCTTAGGCGAAGTGTTTGGGCAGATCTTTCTTCTTACAGGGGGCGTCAGTGTGGGAATATTTACAGGCTGTCTTGCCATGTCTCTGGCAGAAACCTTAAAAGCACTTCCCACATTTTCAAGGCGGATCCGGCTGTCTGTGGGGCTTCCATGGCTGATCATTGCTATTGCTGCAGGGAAATGTGGCGGATCGCTGCTGTATTTCTGGAGGCGGATGGCAGCAGGATGAGAATGAAAAAAGTGGTTTCAACATGGTCATAGAAAGGAAAAGAACATGGAGATCGACAAGAAAAACTATGCGGACTACATTAAAGAGATCACCCCGGTCCATAATCTTTGGGCTTCTATGGGAAAAGCATTTATAACAGGGGGACTGATATGTACTCTGGGGCAGTTGATTATGAACCGGGTGACAAATACCTGGGGGCTGGAGGCAGAGGCTGCAGGTACCTGGACTTCTATTATACTGGTATTTTTAAGTGCTTTATGTACGGGACTTAATATTTACCAGAAACTGGTAAAATTCGGCGGAGCCGGAGCCCTTGTACCCATCACCGGATTTGCTAATTCCGTAGCTGCTCCCGCAGTGGAATTCCGCTCCGAAGGCCAGGTTTTCGGTATCGGTGTAAAGATATTTACCATCGCCGGGCCTGTGATCCTGTATGGCGTGGGAGTAAGCTGGATATTGGGAATGGGATACTGGGTTTTGCAGAAAATGTGAGTCGCGTAGACGGCTCATTTTTTGTGTGTTATACTATTGATTATTAACTATCATAAAAGTCAGAAGAGAAGGATAAGGAGAGAAATACATGGAGCATCTGCGCTGCGTGGTGGAGCGTATTACATATCAAAATGAGGAAAATGGTTATACAGTTTTAAAATGCGCAGTGAAAAACTATAGTGATCTGGTAACAGTAGTTGGCACTATGCCGGATACCCATGTGGGCTCTGTCCTGTCTTTAGACGGCTTCTGGAAAATGAACGCCAGATACGGC
>ENA-OPMI01000290-OPMI01000290.1-human-gut-metagenome-genome-assembly--contig:-NODE-290-length-21563-cov-11.667194_pt1 | contig 21563 bp, 26 predicted proteins | sample MGYA00241523_ERZ501743 | MGnify/ENA primary metagenome ERZ501743 (study PRJEB25962, sample SAMEA2042650) | human gut metagenome | biome: human gut; feature: human-associated habitat; material: faeces... | reverse complement strand
AATAGCTTGCCAAAGCTATATTTATTATATGCCCTTACGGGCGCACCTGCAACTGGTCTTGCGCATTGGATTCCCATGCGTCCATGAACGGTGAAAGGTAGTTTTCCAGTTCGGGATAACTGGTTAAAATAGTGAACGTATCGGCATATTTTTTGTTCAGAAACTCGATAGCGTGCGGGAATGTACAATACTTACCACCCTGATAGATTTTCAAAAACCAAATGATAGAAGCGAGCAGGATAATCGGGCTTTCCACAAAGAAATCTCCCTGTTTGGTTATCCAACTGCGATTCAAATTTAACATGATTGTATAACTGGCTTCGTATGCGTCCGATATGTCCGTCATAAACACCGGATTTATCGGGTTGCATCGGTGACTTTTTCGTGGGTCGTCAAAGTTAATCATGTAGAATTTAGGCTTTACCTTATACCCATCTAAATGATTGATTAAGTGATTGTAAGCTATCTCTGAAAGGTCAGGGAATTTGTAGTCATAAATATAAACAGCAAAGCCTTTCTCGATTTGCTGTTTTATGTAATTATTGACTATCGCATACGATTTTCCCGAACCGGGTGTGCCTAAAACCATGCTTGCCCTGAACGGGTTTACAATGTTTATCCAGCCATCGTTCCACTTCTTTTTATAGTAGAAACGGGTTGGCAGGTTGATAGAATATTCGTTTTCAATCAGGCGTGTTTCCTGTGCGAAACTTTCATTTTCCAAATTAAACACATCATCCATCAGGTTATTTTTCAATAGGCGGGAAATCCATACTCCGGCAGCCAATAATGAAAGATACCCAGCGGTCATGGCAAAGATATACAAACCTGTATTTGCCGCCAGTGGCAACGGCAGAACCAGCAGCCACCAGTTCAGGAAGAACAGGATAAAACCGATTGTCAGGAAAACATAAATCTTGTTCCATGTGATTTTTTCCTCTTTCACTCCCTTTGTACCTAAACAGGAAAGCGCAAGGAATACCACTGAAAAAAGTTTAGTATATAGGATATTAGAGAACAGCCCAGCGGTACGCTGGAAGTTCAGCAGGATTTTATCGACTACCCCGATATTGATACCCCATTCCCGGAACGACTGGTAACAAAACCAGTAAATGTTTATCACTACAAATAAAATACTGATTGCCCGCATAAAGTCCATAACCTTTGCAAGTCCTCTTAAATCATCTTCATTCTGCATAATTGAAATTTTTATAGTTATTAAATACGTCTTTGTTTCTTCTTCTTTCTTTTCTTGGATGGTGGAACTTGGCTGTTATCGGGTGGCGTATCGTTCCCACCGGATAACAGGCTGAACAGTCCCGCAATGGTTTTGCCTGTATTTTCAAGGTGTCCAGTAGAGTTAAATTCCGGCGTGTGTTCCTGCATTTCCTGTTTGCTGTTTCCCGTCAAAGTACGGGAGCCGGAAAACAGGTTGTTGAACACATTGGCAGAAAAGTCCTTTCCCAACCGTGAACCGTTCAGGACGGTACGGTTTTCATGGTCGATGAATGTTACACCGTATATCCTGCCCGTATCGTTCTGCCGGAAAAGAACATCTATACCTTTCTTTTTCAGTTCTTGTTCCAGTTCCTTACGGTTATAGGTGGATTTCATCACTGCGCCAACCGTCCTGCGGGTACGCTCTTTCAGGTTCTTGTCCTGAATGTCCTTTGTGGATTTTTTGATGTGTCGCTGTATGGCTTCGTAACCTACCGACTTTCCCAAAGAGGAAGATTTAAACGAGTTTCCCTGCTTTTCTCCTTTGTCATTGGTTGCCGAATAGACAATGCCGTTATAGGGTTTTCCGTTCACTTCCCCTTTCGCTTCCTCCGTCTGTACATTATATATAGATAGCAGGGCTTTGTACTCCGTAAAATTTTGAAAGCGGTAACTGCCGACAAGAGCTTTCACCGTATTGGATAACTGGTGCTTTACATCCCCTGCCCGGTAGTCCACCTTTTTAAGTTCGGGACGTTCGGCTGCCTGTTTCTTCTCTGCCGGATGCAGCCCGTACTTCTGTTCCAGTTCACGGGTGATTTGTTTGCTGCGGATATGCTCGAACTTGTCGTTTATCTTTTTACCCGTTTCATCCACCCGTATGGAAACGATATGTATATGATGCCTTGCAATATCTTCGTGCTTGTAAACCATATACGGCTGGTTGCCGTACCCCAACTTATCCATATACTCTTTGGCAATATCCGCCAACTGGCTATCGGAAAGTACATCGTCCGGGTGCGGGTTCAGGGAGATATGGATAATCGGCTTTTCCGTTTTCAGGTCTGCGGGCAGGTGCATATCGAAGCATTCCATACAACGCCGGATGCTGAAATTTCCGTCCTCGCTCTCAAACATACGGTTGCTTAAAAGTACCTTTCCCTGCTGTTCATCCACCTTGTTTTGGTTGTAGGAAAGCGCACCGAACAGGGAACTGCCTACGCTTATCTTTGCAACCATCTTGTTTCAAACTCACGTGTCAGTTCAATAATTTGGCGGTTCAGGTCGGCAAGTTCCATCGTTGCCTTTTCCAGTTTATAGAGAAATGCGAGTGCTTTCTTCTCGGAGAAATTGGTATTGAGAGCCTTTACCACCTGATTATAATTCACGGCAATACCCCTGTACTGGGAATATAAAGCGGTCAGCCGGGTATAATATTCTACTGCCGCCTTGTCGATTTTAATCACTTTGAATGGTTCGCCGAAGATACGGGCGGTGATAAAATGCGCTTTAGTGCGCATACCGGACTGGTCGAACAATGCCAAAAAGCGGGCGTGGTCTATCGCATTGAAGCTGATAGAGTACCTGAACACTGCCGGGTCTGCTTTGGGCTTGCGTCCTGCGCCACCCGGACGGGGCGCATTTTCATTTTTCTGTTTCATGCTTCTTTTTTTTAAAGGGTTACGACTTCGGAGTGACCCTATCCCGGCTTCGTCCGGGCAAGGCGTTCAAAGCTGCTGAAAGAATTTCAAGCTGCTTAGAACACACCTTGCTATTTGCCAGTGCAAATAAAAATCCGCCTACGGACGGATTGGGGTTAGCGGATATTGGAACGCTCCCGACACCGAGGGATTTGTTAGCCTGACCGATGCCTTTCGGTTGCAAAGTAACGGGTATTAAAAATGCTGTGAAATAGCGGGTTATATGACAAATGAGGACAAATGGGGACATTTGAGGACACATCTCGAAACGGGTTATTTTTCTACGTTTATTTGTCCCGGATTTAAGAAAGAAAGCAATATGGATAGATGAAAATATAGCTTGAAAAGCGTGCGGAAAGAAAACGGTTTTGAAAACTTGAAAACAAGATTTCAAGATTGCAATCTTTCAAGAAAACAAGAAAGCAAACCGGATGGAATGATTGAAAGGAAACAGTCATTCAATCGGGAAAGCAAACTGTCTGCAAAGAAAACAAGCTGTCTTTGTGGAATGAATGAAAACAAAGAAGCAAGAAAGAAAACAATCTGTCTTTGCAGAAAGGAAACAATCATTCCGGCTTTCGAGCTTTCAACATGGCACGAAAGAAAACCATCCGTCAATCTGTATGGACGTAATGAAATAAAGATGTATCACAATAATTCAAAATGACAATGAAGAAAGAAACCTTGTATGTAGCTTTCTCTACCCAAAAGGGCGGGGTCGGCAAAACAACATTTACTGTCTTGGTGGCAAGTTACCTGTATTACCTGAAAGGGTATAACGTGGCGGTCGTGGATTGCGATTACCCGCAGCACAGTATCAGTGCCATGCGCAAAAGGGATGCCGAACAGGTGAACGGTGACGATTATTACAAACAGCTTGCTTTCAACCAGTTCAAAGCACTGGGAAAGAAAGCGTACCCGGTACTGTGCAGTTCACCGGACGGAGCGATAAGAACGGCGGATGAATTTCTTGCGTCTGCCGGGATGGACTACGATGTGGTCTTTTTCGACCTGCCCGGAACGGTGAACAGTGAGGGCGTTATCAATTCCCTTTCAGGGGTGGATTATATTTTCACCCCCATAGCCGCCGACCGGGTGGTATTGGAAAGCAGCCTTTCCTTTGCAGTGGCTATCCATAAACTGCTGGTTAAGAATGAAGCGTGCCGACTGAAAGGGCTGCACCTATTTTGGAACATGGTAGATGGACGGGAAAAAACCGACCTCTACACCCTGTATGAACAGACTGTCGGGGAATTGGAACTACCCCTTATGAAAGTATTTATCCCGGACACGAAACGATTCAAAAAGGAACTGGACGCACAGCGTAAAACCGTGTTCCGTTCCACGCTGTTCCCGGCGGACAAACGGCTGGTAAAGGGCAGCAACATGGAAGAACTGATAACCGAAATCGCATACCTTATAAAATTGTAACGATATGGCAAAGCTAAGTGGCGGGAAACCGCAAATAGACGAGGATTTTATGAAAGAGATTATTTCACAGGGCTTGCCCGTGAAGAAACAGGAAACACCAATGGTGGCAATACCAACGGAAGTGAAAACTAAAGCGGAAACACCCGACATCCCGGCAAACGTACCTGAACAAGAACCGAAACGGGAAACGGAAACGGCAAAGGATGAAAAGACGGTGAAAGAACCTGCCCGCCGGAAAAAGAATGCTCCGGGTGATTACCGGGAAACCTACTTCATGCGGGTGGACTTGACCGACCGCCAGCCGTTGTACGTCAGCCGTACCACCCACGAAAAGTTAATGAAAATAGTAACCGTTATCGGCGGGCGCAAGGCAACCGTGAGCAGCTATGTAGAAAATATCCTGCTCCGGCATTTCGACCAGTTTCAGGACGAGATAAACGAACTGTACGAAAGCAAATTTGAAAAGCCGTTCTGATATGTTGAAATGGTTTATTATCGGAACGCTCCTGTATTACGCCGTTCTCTTATGGCGATACCGGGATAGCTTGGGAACATGGTTCACGGATAGGAAAAAGCAGCCGGAACAACCGGAAAGCAAAACGACTGTGAAAACCGGAAACGGTGATTCTCTTGTAGGTGCAAGCCGTTACCGGATGGGACAAATGAGGACAAGCGGGGACATCTTAGGACACCTTTCAAAAGGGGTTGATAATGCTTCTATATTTGTCCCGCAAAGCGAGGAAACGGTAACGAAAACGCTTGATAACGAGCTGGCAGATGAAAAAAAAGCCGATACCCCGCAAGCGATTGAAACCGAGTTTGAGATGGAGTTTGAAACAGAAGATGCGGAAGAAACGGACATTTCGCCAGATGAAATTGAAGCGGAAGAAATCGCCTGTTACATGGGTGACGGTGAGCCGGAAATGGCGCAAGGTATCACGCTGGGGGAACTGGGTCAAATGGTACAGGTCATTCAGGTTAAGCAAGCGTCTGACACGGAAGAACGGCAAGCCGTTCAGACCATCTGCCGGACGGAAACAAACCTCTTTCATTCGCTGGTGGAACAGATTAACGGGGGCAGGTCACGGGTGGCGGAACTTTTACAAAAGCATGAGATACCCGTGCCTGCCATCGTCCCGGCTGCCGGAAGTAATGAAATGGCAGACTTTGACATGAACGATTTTCTTTAATGGTAAACTTTAAATAAGTAAGATGATGAAACAAAGAGATTACGGTTAAACAGACCTTTTAGAACATGGGGAACACTCCCCACAACCACAAAAATTCAATTATTAATCACTCCGCCGGGCGGACTATCCAACCGTCCGGCAATTTAAAAATCAATATATTTATAATGAAAAAGAAAGTTCTCTTTTCGGCAGCCGTTCTTTTGGCTGCATCCTCCGCCTTTGCACAGGGTAACGGCATGGCGGGTATTACCGAAGCTACCAATATGGTAACCAGTTATTTCGACCCGGCGACAAAGTTAATTTACGCTATCGGTGCGGTGGTCGGCTTGATTGGCGGCGTGAAAGTGTATGGAAAGTTCAGCAGTGGCGACCCTGACACCAGTAAAACGGCGGCTTCGTGGTTCGGTGCATGTATCTTCCTGATTGTGGCTGCCACCATCCTACGTTCATTCTTCCTCTAAAGAAATGAGCTATGGCAGACTATCCGATTAACAGGGGAATAGGTAAGCCAGTTGAATTTAAAGGGTTGAAAAGTCAATATCTTTTCATTTTTGCGGGCGGGCTGTTAGCCCTGTTCGTGCTTTTCATCATTATGTACATGGTGGGTATCAACCAGTGGGTGTGCATCATCTTCGGCGTTACTTCGGCAACGCTGCTGGTATGGCTCACATTCCGGTTAAACGAAAAGTACGGGACACACGGGTTGATGAAATTGTCCGCACGCAAAAGCCACCCTTTCCATATTATCAACCGAAAAGCCATATCCCGATTATTCACTAAAAATCAGAAACAAGCATCGAAATGAGAAATATATTAAAAGCTACCACGCTGGAAAACAAGTTTCCACTGTTCACGGTGGAAAACGGGTGCATCGTTTCCAAAGATGCCGACATAACGGTGGCGTTCCGGGTGGAACTGCCCGAACTGTTCACCGTCACGGCAGCCGAATACGAAGCAATACATTCCGCTTGGAACAAGGCAGTAAAGGTACTGCCCGATTATAGCATCGTACACAAACAGGACTGGTTCATCAAAGAGAACTATGCGCCTGACATCCAAAAGGATGATTTAAGTTTCCTTTCCCGTTCCTTTGAACGGCATTTCAATGAACGACCGTTCTTGAACCATACCTGCTATTTGTTCCTGACGAAAACGACAAAGGAACGCAGCCGGATGCAGAGCAATTTTTCCACTCTTTGCCGGGGTTTCCTTGTACCCAAAGAGATTAGGGACAGGGAAACGGTTACAAAGTTCCTCGAAGCGGTGGGACAGTTTGAAAGTATTATGAACGATAGCGGTTTCATTACCCTTACCCGTCTGACTTCGGACGAGATAACCGGGACAAAGGAAACGGCGGGTATCGTGGAAAAATACTTTTCACTCTCACAGACCGACACCACCACACTGAAAGATATTTCACTGGGTGCTGACGAAATGAAGATTGGCGATGATATTCTTTGCCTGCATACCCTTTCGGATGCGGAAGATATGCCGGGAAAAGTAGGCACAGATACCCGTTATGAAAAGCTATCCACTGACCGGAGCGATTGCCGTTTGTCATTTGCTTCCCCGGTGGGTGTGCTGCTCTCCTGTAACCATATTTATAACCAGTATATCTTCATTGACGACCATACGGAGAACTTGAAACAGTTTGAAAAGATGGCTCGCAATATGCACTCCCTTTCCAAATACAGCCGTGCCAATCAGATAAACAAGGCTTGGATAGAGGAATATTTGAACGAAGCCCATTCACAGGGGCTTATTTCCGTGCGATGCCATTGCAATATCATGGCGTGGAGTGACGACCGGGACGAATTAAAGCACATTAAAAATGATGTGGGGTCACAGCTCGCACTTATGGAATGCAAGCCACGCCATAACACCACCGACACGCCGACCCTGTTTTGGGCGGGAATACCCGGCAATCAGGCGGACTTTCCGGCGGAAGAAAGTTTCTATACATTCATCGAACAGGCTCTTTGTCTGTTCACCGAAGAAACGAACTACAAAAGTTCACTTTCTCCCTTTGGTATCAAGATGGTGGATAGGGTCACAGGAAAGCCGTTGCACATTGATATTTCAGATTTGCCCATGAAGCGGGGTATTATTACCAATCGTAACAAGTTCATACTTGGGCCGAGTGGTAGCGGCAAGTCATTCTTTACCAATCACATGGTACGCCAGTATTATGAACAAAATGCACACGTGCTGTTGGTCGATACTGGAAACAGTTACTTAGGTTTGTGTGAAATGATAAATAGGAAAACGCACGGGGAAGATGGGATTTACTTTACCTATACCACAGAAAACCCGATAGCGTTCAATCCTTTCTATGTGGAAGATGGTGTATTTGATATTGAAAAGAAAGAGAGTATCAAAACGCTTATCCTGACCCTGTGGAAAAGGGACGATGAAGCACCTACACGGGCGGAAGAAGTGGCTTTGTCGAACGCTGTTAGTTCCTATATCGGACTGATTACCAAAGACTGTTCCGTTACTCCCTGCTTCAATACGTTCTACGAGTATGTGAGGAATGACTACCGGGCGCACCTGCAAGAAAAGAACGTCCGGGAAAAGGATTTTGATATAGATAACTTCCTGAATGTGTTAGAACCTTACTATAAAGGGGGTGAATACGACTACCTGCTGAACTCCGACAAAGAGCTTGATTTGCTGCATAAACAATTCATTGTCTTTGAGTTGGATAATATCAAAGACCATAAAATCCTGTTCCCGATTACGACCATTATCATAATGGAAGTTTTTATAAACAAAATGCGTAAACTAAAGGGTATCAGGAAATTAATATTGATAGAAGAAGCGTGGAAAGCGATTGCATCGGCGAATATGGCGGATTACATAAAATACCTTTACAAAACGGTTAGAAAGTATTTCGGCGAAGCGATTGTAGTTACACAGGAAGTGGAAGATATTATTTCCTCACCCATTGTAAAAGAGAGTATTATAAACAATTCGGATTGTAAGATACTGCTCGACCAAAGAAAATACCTGAACAAGTTCGACAGCATACAGAACCTTTTGGGACTGACCGACAAAGAGCGTTCACAGGTGCTTTCCATCAACCTTGCCAATCATCCGAACCGGAAATACAAGGAAGTTTGGATAGGCTTAGGCGGTACACAGTCCGCCGTATATGCCACAGAAGTGAGTTTGGAAGAATATTACACGTTCACAACGGAAGAAACGGAAAAGATGGAACTTTTCGCCTTATCCGAAAAGCTGGGGGGAAATCTCGAACTGGCTATCAAACGGCTTGCCGAAAGCAAGCGTAATCCCGAAAAATAATCAATCAACAATTTAAAAATCAATTAAGTATGAAACATTTAAAAATGCAGTTTCCGGTGCTGTTATGCACCTTGCTATTGGGGCTTTCCTCCTGTAAGGAAACAAACGCCGACCGTCTTAGGGCGATGCGTGGCGACTGGGTAAGCATAAAGAACCGTCCGGCATTTTCTCTCTTTGAGGAAAACGGACATTATCGGGTAACAACCTATCGAAAGACCTACCGGGGGACTATCCAAACGGAAACCTATCAGATTTCAGAACAGGACGGAAACCTGTTCATTGAAACGGGGCTTTCCATTCTGTTGACCTACGACAAGGAGAACGACCGGATTCTACTTTCACCCGGCGGAGAATATAAACGGAGTAACCAATCCATAAAGAAATAAGCGTATGAGAACAAAGATTATAATGCTGCTTGTAATAGGCAGTTTGTTTGCTGTTCGGGCAAACGCACAGTGGGTGGTGAGTGACCCCGGAAACTTGGCGCAAGGGATTATCAATGCGTCAAAGAACATCGTGCAGACATCATCCACCGCACAGAACATGATAAAGAATTTTCAGGAAACGGTAAAGATTTATCAACAAGGTAAAGAATATTACGATGCCTTAAAATCAGTGCATAACCTTGTGAAAGATGCCCGAAAGGTGCAAAAGTCCATCCTGCTTATCGGGGAGATTTCCGACATCTACGTGAACAGTTTTCAGAAGATGCTTTCGGATGAGAACTACACGCCGGATGAACTTTCGGCGATTGCCTACGGCTATACCCAACTGTTGCAGGAAAGTTCCGATGTGCTGGAAGAAATGAAAAGCGTGGTGAACATCAACGGGCTTTCCATGTCGGACAAGGAACGGATGGACGTAATCGACCGGACGTATAACGCCATCAGGAACTATCGGGACTTGGTGAGTTATTATACCCGCAAGAATATTTCCGTTTCCTACCTGCGGGCGAAAAAGAAAAAGGACACCGACCGGGTAATGGCTTTGTACGGCTCGGCGGATGAACGTTACTGGTAACTTCTAAAAATAAGTAGTATGTTATTAGCTATCGAATTTGATAACCTGCATCAAATTTTACGAAGTCTGTACACAGACATGATGCCGTTATGCGGGAACATGGCGGGGGTAGCCAAAGGAATAGCGGGACTGGGGGCTTTGTTCTATGTGGCTGCCAAAGTATGGCAGTCGCTCGCCAGTGCCGAACCGATAGACGTTTACCCGCTTTTGCGTCCTTTTGTGATTGGCTTCTGTATTATATTCTTCCCCACATTCGTACTGGGTACGATTAACAGCGTGATGTCACCCGTAGTCAAGGGGTGTAACAATATGCTCGAAACGCAGACTTTCGATATGAACGCTTACCGGGCGCAAAAGGACAAGCTGGAATATGAAGCGATGGTACGCAACCCGGAAACGGCTTACCTTGTTTCGGATGAAGCGTTTGACAAGCAGATAGACGAACTGGGGTGGTCTGCCAAAGATATTGCCACAATGGGCGGTATGTACATGGATAGGGCAGCCCACAATATCAAGCAGTCCGTCCGGAACTGGTTCAGGGAATTGTTGGAACTGCTCTTTCAATCGGCAGCCCTTGTGATAGACACTATCCGAACCTTTTTCCTTATCGTACTGGCGATATTGGGTCCGATAGCCTTTGCCATCAGCGTGTACGATGGCTTTCAGGCGACACTGACCCAATGGATAACAAGGTACATTTCCGTTTACCTGTGGCTGCCCGTTTCAGACCTGTTCAGTTCCATTCTTGCCCGAATACAGGTGCTTATGCTCCAAAAGGATATTCAGGAACTATCAGACCCCAATTTCATACCGGACGGAAGTAATAGTGTGTACATAATTTTCATGATAATCGGTATCATCGGTTACTTCACTATCCCCACCGTATCGAACTGGATTATTCAGGCGGGCGGAATGGGTAACATGAGCCGGAATATCAATAATTCAGCCAATAAGGTAGGCGGTGCTGCCGGGGCGGTAGCCGGAGCAGCAACCGGGAACGCTGGCGGCAGGGTCGGCGGTAAACTAATCAAAGGTAACCAATAAATAAAAATCAAGATGGAATTTAAAAGTTTAAAGAACATTGAAACCAGTTTCAAACAGATACGGCTTTTTGGTATTGCGTTTGTCGTCATGTGTACCCTGATAACGGGTTATGCCGTTTGGAACTCCTATACGTTTGCCGAAGCGCAACGGCAGAAGATTTATGTGCTGGACGGTGGCAAATCGTTGATGCTTGCGCTTTCGCAAGACCTCTCACAAAACCGTCCGGTCGAAGCAAGGGAACACGTGAAGCGTTTTCACGAACTCTTTTTTACATTGTCCCCTGATAAGAACGCTATCGAAAGCAATATCAAACGGTCGCTGTTCCTTGCCGACAAGAGCGCATTCAACTATTATCGTGACCTTTCGGAAAAAGGGTATTATAACCGTATCATTTCGGGCAATATCAGCCAGACTATACATATAGACAGTGTTTCTTGCAATTTCGATGTGTACCCATATGCGGTGGCTACCTATGCCCGCCAAATGATTATCCGTGAAAGCAGCGTGACGGAAAGAAGCCTTGTCACCCGTTGCCGGTTATTGAACGCTGTGCGCTCGGATAATAACCCGCACGGCTTTATCATGGAAAGTTTCGAGATAACGGAAAACAAGGACTTGAACACCATAAAGCGGTAAACCATGATACGGAAAATACTCTCTCCGGTTAATCAGGCGATTACCCATGTTCAGGACTGGGCGGATGAAAAGCTCCGCCGCCTGTGCGGGCGCATGACACCGGAAATAAGGCTGGCGGTAATCCTGCTTATGCTCCTGTTCTTCGGTGGGTTATCCATCTACTTCACGGTATCATCCATTTACCGGATAGGCAAAGAGGATGGCGAAATCCTGCGGATAGAACACATCAGGCAGTTGCAGCTACAAGGTAAAGACAGTACGAACATTTTTAATCAGTCAGACAATGGAAGAAAAAGAAGTGAAGAATGAAGTTCCCGCACCGGAAACGGAAAAGGGAAAAGAACCTGAAAAACAGGAAAAGGAAAAAAAGGAACTGACCCCGCAGCAGATACAGCAACGAAAGAAGATGCTGGTTTACCCGCTTATGGGACTGGTATTCTTAGGGTCTATGTACCTGATTTTTGCACCGTCCGATAAGGACGAAGCAAAGGTGGAAAGCGTGGGCGGATTTAACGCCGATATTCCACAGCCCAAAGGGGACGGGATAATCAGCGATAAAAAGACCGCCTACGAACAGGAACAAATGGAGAACAAACAGGCGGACAAGATGCGCTCCTTGCAGGATTTTGCCTTTTCGCTCGGAGAGGAAAACGGGAACGGGGAAGAATTGACCCTGATAGATGATGCTCCGGCGGAAAAGCCGAAAAACGCCGTGATTGACTTCGGGGCGGGTGCGCCGAACAATAGCCGTTCCTCTATCCAATCTTCAGCGGCGGCTTACCGGGACATGAACCGTCAGTTAGGCAGTTTCTACGAAACACCGAAAGAGGACAAGGAGAAAGAGGAACTTAAACGGCAGGTGGAAGAACTGATTGCCCGGCTCGATGCGAAAGAAGACGGTGCGGGCAGCATGGACGAACAGGTGGCTCTTATGGAAAAGTCCTACGAACTGGCGGCAAAATACATGAACGGACAGAACGGGCAAAGTTCACAGCCGGGACAGATTGCACAGGTTTCGCCATCCGCACCCGTTCAGGGAAGTGGAAACGCCACACCTGTAAAATCAGTATCGGACAGGACGGTTTCAGGATTGCAGCAGCCTATGAGCAATGTCGAATTTATCGCCGAATACGGCAAGCCACGCAATTACGGGTTTAATACGGCGGTCGGCAGTAGCTATTCGATGGGAAAGAACACTATCCGGGCGTGTGTGCATAACGACCAAACACTTATGGACGGGCAGACCGTCAAGCTCCGGCTGTTAGAACCACTGCAAGCGGGAAACGTCATTGTCCCGAAAAACAGCCTTGTATCGGGAAGTGCCAAAGTTCAGGGGGAACGGCTCGACATACTGGTGTCCTCGCTTGAATATGCGGGTAACATTATTCCGGTGGAACTTGCCGTTTATGACAGTGACGGGCAAAAGGGGCTTTCCGTTCCCTCGTCACTGGAACAGGAAGCAGCCAAAGAAGCGATGGCGAACATTGGTGCTGGGCTGGGAACAAGCATTTCTTTTGCGCAAAGTGCCGGGCAGCAGGTCGCAATGGATATTACAAGGGGCTTGATGCAGGGCGGGTCGCAATACCTTGCAAAGAAGTTCCGGACGGTAAAAGTACACCTGAAAGCGAACTATCAGGTGATGCTTTACGCCAAACAGCAATAATCAATTTATCAATTATCAACCATAAAAATTTCAATCCAAAATGAAAAAGTTAATGATTTTATTCGCTCTTATCATGGGCGTGGTTTCAATGAAAGCACAAAGTAACGATTTGTATCAGGGCATCACTAAAAAGCTGCCTTACCGCCAAATGGTAACACCTTACGGCGTACAGGTGACGTTTGCAAAAACGGTACATATCATTTTCCCGTCTGCCGTGAAGTACGTGGATTTAGGCAGTAACTACATTATTGCCGGAAAAGCGGACGGGGCGGAAAATGTTGTCAGGGTGAAAGCCACAACAGAGGGCTTTCCCGGTGAAACCAATTTTTCCGTTATCTGTGAGGATGGTAGCTTTTACAGTTTCAATGCAAAATACGCACATGAACCGGAAATGCTAAACATCGAAATGAAAGACTTCTTGGAGAATGAGGACACAACGGATTTCAGTCATACCCGGATGAACATCTATTTCCGTGAACTGGGTAACGAAAGCCCGCTTTTGGTAAGGCTGATTATGCAGTCCATCTACAAGAACAATGACCGGGAAATAAAGCATTTGGGATGCAAGCGTTTCGGGGTGCAGTTCTTGGTAAAGGGCATTTATTCGCATAACGGGCTGTTCTATTTTCATACGCAAACAAAGAACAGTTCAAACGTACCGTTTGATACCGATTTTATCCGATTCAAGATTGTGGATAAGAAAGTAGCCAAAAGGACGGCTATTCAGGAAACGGTCATTGACCCGGTACGGAGTTATAACGAGATACAGGTTATCGGTGGAAAGAGTACCGTCCGCACCGTGTACACCGTTCCACAATTTACTATCCCTGACGATAAGATATTAGTCATTGAACTGGTGGAAAAGAACGGGGGCAGACACCAAACTATCCGGGTGGAAAATTCGGATATAGTGGCAGCCAAAGTGATTAACGAACTTAAAATCAAATGAACATGAAAAGGATATGCTGTATGATGTTCCTTTTTGTGCTGTGCCTGACTTTTAACCAGGCACACGCACAAAGATGTCTGCCGGGAATGAAAGGCTTGCAGGTTACGGGCGGCATGGCGGACGGTGTTCACTGGAACAGTAAAAGTGATTTTGCCTATTACTTCGGGGCGGCTCTCTCTACCTATACCAAAAATGGGAACAGGTGGGTTATCGGCGGGGAATACCTCGAAAAGCATTACCCCTATAAGGATTTGCAGATACCCGTGAGCCAGTTCACAGGTGAGGGCGGTTACTATATGAACTTCCTTTCCGACCGGAAGAAAACCTTTTTCCTCTCGCTGGGATTGTCTGCCCTTGCCGGGTACGAAACAAGTAACTGGGGTGACAAGCTGCTGCCCGATGGCTCGACCCTAACCGATAAGGACGGTTTTGTCTATGGCGGTGCGCTGACGCTGGAACTGGAAAGTTATATTACCGACCGGGTGGTGTTCCTGATTAATGCACGGGAAAGATGCCTGTTCGGTTCTTCAGTCGGAAAGTTCCATACACAGTTCGGTATCGGTCTAAAGATAATAATGTGATAAACTAACCTATTATATATAATGTATATGAGAAAGATTTTAAGCCGTATTTTAATGGGCTGCTATATAATGGCCGCCATCTTATTTGTGGGTGCGTGTAATGACGATGTGGATATACAGCAGTCTTACCCCTTCAGTATTGAAACGATGCCTGTACCGAAGAAATTAAAGGTGGGTGAAACCGCCGAAATCAGGTGTCAGCTTCACCGGGACGGGTGGTATGAGGAAACAAAGTATTTCATCCGCTATTTCCAGCCGGACGGGGCGGGAACACTGAAAATGTCCGATGGGACGGTTCTACTGCCGAATGACCTGTACCCTCTTCCGGGCGAAACATTCCGGCTTTACTATACCTCCGCATCAACCGACCAACAGACGGTAGATGTGTATTTTCAGGATAGCTTCGGGCAGTTGGAACAACTTACGTTTTCATTTAACAATGACAACAGTAAGGAAGAAGAAAACAATTAAAGACAAAAAGAACATGGTTAAAATAGAATTGGATATAAACGGTATTTCATTTTTTGTAAGTACCACATGGAAAACGGATGCAGTTCCGGCAGTCGGTGACATTGTGATAGTGGATAAAGAAAGCATTTCCCAATTTGACCGGGCGGAATTAAGAAAAACACCGTCCAATCAGACTTTCAAATGGGCGGATGAAGAAGATGATTCTCCGGCATTGAATCATTTCGATTTTGATACGGAAATGGTTGTCAAAAAACTGACATGGAAATTTGATACCGAAGATGAAGAAATGGTATGTGTTCTGAAAGTAACTTTTCTGCACCATGAGGAATAACAGTGCATTATCTTTATGGTATGTAATATCCTCGTGGCTTTGATTGCCTTTTACCTGCTGGCTGGTTGCTGGTGTTGGTATGAAATGAAACACGCTCCAACCGATAAAGAACTATGGGGCGAAGAATTGGAATGATGCGTAAAGCATAATGTTATATTAGGTAGTCCGCTGGGTAATCTCCAACGGACTGCCTTTATTCATATGGAATGAAAAGGAATATCTTAATTAGCATAGTAATTAAACAGCAATAGAGACACTTTAACTTCTTTACTTTCATCTTGCGGATGTTTAAATATGAAAATTTGATTAGTATTATCATCCACTTGTTCCGTTCGTTTATATTTAGAATGAGATTTTAAAGCCGAATGAGCTTTTTCTATTAATCCTGAAAAATCTTTCATATCTTTATTAAAAACGATTATTGCAAGTTTACTATCTCGCCATGTTACATATCTATCTAATAGCTGGTCTATGGCTTCTTTTAATAGTGTCTCTCCTTTCCATAATTTGCATTCCGCAATAAACAGATTTTCGCCATCTGTATTTTGAACTAAAATATCGGTTTTCCCATTTTTATTAAAAGTTTCCCCTGTTGTGGTTGTAGAAGTTGAAATAGAATTTAGATGAGGTAAAAATAGATTTCTAAAATCTTCTTCTCCAAAACTTCTATATGAAGATGGAGTTTTTTCCATATTTTTCCCATATTTAAAAATAGCACTTGTTATTTGTTGATATGCTTTTTCACTAATATCTCCTGATATTAGATTTGCTTCAATTTTTGGGTCAGCTGCTTTTCCAGGAGAATATTGTTGTAAAAAAGACTTAACTTCTTTCTCTACAGTGTCAATAGAGTACATTTTTTTAGGATAAACTGTTAGTTCTAACTGACTATTAGCAGTTATATTAACTTTGCGAACTTGTTTTAATGTACTTATTGCCGTTTGGACATCTGCAAGTTGGGTTTCATCACCAATAGAAACATTCAAATAATCATTATCAAATACTTTTCTTTTTTCAACATGGAAGTCTTTCATATTTATATATTTTTTAGTTGTTTTTCTTTCTCGCAAAGTTAATGCATTAAAGTTGATAATCAAAGAGATAAAGCAATAAATAGGGAATAGGTTTCTTTGCTATCTTTCTTTTTCGCCAACGGCTCATGAAAGAAAGTAGCGGCAGCAAATCTGCCGCCGTTCTTCATTAACAGCTTACAATGTCCTTGACGGGTGTGTTATGTTCCAACCACTCTTTTACACATTCCATGTTATATTCACTTGTTATCACTGCCTTATCTACGTCTATGGGCGTAAAACGGGTGCTTTCGTAGCTATCTATCCAGCCTTTCAGCGAACAGACACCCCACGTTTTTACATCCTCGAAAATACCGTCCAGTGTGCCGATGGCTTCGCCGAAAGTAACTATCATTGCATCGAATGTTGTTTTGTCGGGTAGTAGTTCCAAATACTTCAATGAACCGAAATCATCTGCTTTCCGTCCGAAAGACCAGTCATAAGAATAAAGTTCATCACCCCACTGGTGCGGCGTGTCAAAACGTACTTTCACGCTGACCGTGTATTTATCCTCTGTGGTGTCCTCGATAACATCCGTTACCAACAATCCAGTAAATATGCACTTGCAACGTCTGCCGATAATCTTTTTATTTACTTCTGTCGTTTTCATAAATGTACTTATTTATATTGTTATTGTTTCTTTTCTTTTTTCGCTATCCATTCATCCCGCTGTTTGCGACATTCGTCAAGCGTTTTAGCCACTGTGCTGAACAGTTCCATATCTGTATGGCGATAATCATACTGGAAATAAATCTGTCCCCTGAATGCGCCTAAACAGCATTTCACATATTTTTCTTCTCCCGGTATTTGGGTAATGCTTACCCCGTTTTTGTTTAAAGTTTCCATATCGTTATAATTTATAATGAGTTATCAGATAATCAAAAATGAGAGCAACACAATGAAAATAATCGCCATACAAAACAGGTAAACGGCGGAGATAAACAGCCGGAGAACGAACCGGAGAATAAAAAAGCCTATGATTAGGGCTATCCACATTCCGGCGGTGCTGGTGGCTGCCTGATAGATGATAAAAGCAAGTATGAACCATCGTAAAAAAGTCGTTATCTTATTATATACTTTCATTGTCTTGGTGTGTTACGGGTGGATTGCTCCACCCGGTTAGTAATCAGGCACAACGGAAAACAAAACCGTTATCCATCCAGTAATCAGTTATAAATAAATCACGGGCAAAAGCCGAATAGTCAAAGTAGGTCTTTGCGAACTCCGGCAGGTCGTAACATTGCTCTACGATTTCATAAGCGTAATCTTCCTCGTCTTTATATTCTCCCTGATATTCGTCCTCAAAGGAAGAAATAAGGTCGTCCGCATCTTCTTCGCTTATATCGCTGTTGTGGTGGTCGCACCATACGAAAAACGCTTCCTGCTGGGTTTCACTTAGTTTCTCAATGGCATCCCGAAGCTCAAAGAACTTTTCAGAAAGCCAACTTTCGGAAATCAGGGCTTCCGGGATATTCTCATAATCCTGAAACATAAATTCCGGGTCTTGGTCGTCCTTGTGCAGTTCCCGGCACGCTTCCATAAATTCGTCCTTATCTGAATAGTCGGACAGGTCTAACCACTTGCCGAAAAGTGAACCGTTGTTATACTTGTTGTAAGTACCTACATAAACTCTTGCTTCTGATAATGTTACTGCTTCCATAATTCTGTGTCTTTTAAAATTTATGCGGATTTGAGAGGTAAGGGAGCCAAAGTTTCATAACCTTTTTTCCTGTTTCTCGTAAATCTGACTTTTTTTTATGCGTTTCCGGTCGGGGCGGTCGTTTTCGTTTCATATAGGCTTTAAAGGGTAGTGTTTAGGCTTTGCAAGATTTTAAAGAAAAATACTCTTTGGACGAAGTACAACAGGAAGATTTTTGTTTAAACCCTTTAGGGCTTGACCTTGCAAAGACGTGAAGAACACGGAAATACCTTTGCCTATGTGATACGATAATGACCGCTTCGGCTGGGGACTGCCTAAGAGGAAGATTTACAATAGGAGAAACTGGAAAAATGGTTTTATTTTAAAAGTAGAATATTGTGTTTTTGTTGCCAGTAACAAAAAAAGGGCTTAGATAAGCCCCTCGTCTGCAAAACTATAATAGCTTTCTTCTGTCAGGATGATATGGTCTAACAGATGTAAATCTAAGACCTTGCAGGCTTCTTTTATTTTTGAGGTAATTTGTTTGTCCGGTTCACTCGGACGTAGGTTGCCCGATGGGTGGTTATGTGAGAGGATTATGCCCGAAGCATGGACTTTCAAGGCGGTTTGCAGGATGATTTTCACGTCCATTACAGTTTCAGCCATGCCGCCTTTAGAGATAAGGGAAACGCCTAAAGCCTTATTTGCCCGATTGAGAAACATTACATGGCTTTCCTCGTGATGTTCCATACATTCAATATAGAACGGTTTCAGGTAAGAGTAGGACGTTTCGGATGAGAGTATTTTCACCCTTTCGGATGCTTTTACATTGTCTTTATAAGAGATAGTGATTTCCGGCATGGTAAATTCTGTTGTTTTCATGACTACTGAAATTTAAATTAAACAATAAGAAATTTTGCCGGACACCCACAGTTTGGCGGGGACTTCAACCATATCTTTTCAAAAAATACGACCCGTAGGTGTGGAGATTTTTTAGAAAACCGGAACGGCTCGGATTTGGTATTTGTCCCCACCGGGCTGTAACTTTGCTAAAATTTGTGATTGAGATACATTACTTTAGGGAACTGAAAAAGGGGTATCACTGGTGACACCCCTTAGACAACCGAATACCTTAAACCGTTATTCGTCATAGGTTCTATATCCTATCGGTTTGCGTGGCTTCGGTTCGGGCTTGCTTAGTAATTGGGTCAGTGCTTGGTATATCTCGCTGAATTGTGCATCCGTACTTTCTTCCAGTTCTTCAATACGCTTTAGTAGTTCCTGATAGCCTGTTATCATTTGACGCAAGGCTACGAATGCCCGCATGATGGAAATATTCACCTGTATGGCAATAGGGCTGCGCAGTACACCGGACAGGGCGGCTACTCCCTCTTGCGTGAAAACATAGGGCAAATATTTAATATGCTTACCACGTTTTGAACTGGCTGCTGCTTCCATTTCATCCGGATTATTCTTTAAGGTCACAATTTGTGACCTTAAACATTCCACTTCTTCCTTTGTCAGTTCAAACATAAAATCTTCCGGGAAACGTTCTATATTACGTTTCACAGCCTGTTTCAACGCTTTTGTTTCCACCTGATAAAGTGCCGCAAGGTCACTATCGAGCATAACCCGGCAACCTCTGATTTCATAAATCTTGCTTTGGATGATTTGTAAGTCCATAATGTTATTATTTAATGGTGAGTAATAAAGAGACTTATCACAATTTGTGATAAGTTTCCCTATATACCTATTTTATAGATACTTCTTTATAGATTTTTTCAATGCCGACAAACTTCTTGTCAAGCCCCTGCATATCGTTACTGATTTTATTATTGGTAATGCGGGCGTATATCTGTGTCGTTTCTATATTGGTGTGTCCCAACATCTTACTAACGGTTTCAATAGGAACACCCTTTGCAAGCGTAGTGGTCGTGGCAAAAGTATGCCTTGCAAGGTGAAATGTCAAGTTCTTTTTAATTCCGCATACATCCGCTATTTCTTTCAAATACGCATTAAGTTTTTGATTGCTGATAATAGGAAGTACCTTACCATTCGGCAATTTACCTTTGTACTTTTCCAGTATCATTTTAGGAATGTCCAGCAAGGGGACATTCACGTCTATATTCGTTTTCTGACGTTTGGTAATTATCCACAAATTACCGTCAAAGGATTTACGGATATTATCTTCCTTTAAGTTTGCTACATCCACATAAGCCAAACCACTGAAACAGGAAAAGATAAAAACATCACGCACCTGTTCCAACCGTTCGGAAACCATTTTCTTTTTGAGGATGATTTTTATTTCATCCTCTGTTAAATATCCCCTATCCACTTTTTCCAAACGTATTTTATAGTTGGCGAACGGGTCACCTATCAGGATGCCATTATTACGGGCTATCAGGATAATGCGTTTGAAGAACTGCATGAACTTAGCGGTCGTATTAAAGCCACATTTGCAGGTGGTACGCAAATATAACTCGAAGTCGGTAATGAACATCGGGGTTATTTCCTTTATAGAAATATCCGACAGGTTATATTTGCTTTGGATGAACTCTGCAAGATGGCGGCGGGTCACTTCATATTTACGATAAGTGGCAATCGTCTTGGATATGCCGACCAACTGTTTCACATCATCATTGTGCTTCTGGAAAAGGTTAAGAATGGTGTCGTGGTTCTCGCTATGACCTAAAAATTCATTCTTCACCTTTTCGGCGGTAACATAATTGTCACGCCGCTGCATTTCGTGGTAAATAGTGTTCAAAGATGCGTTTATATCATCCAGCATACGGTTTATGCGGATAGCTTCCGCAGAACGTCCGGCGGCTTTGCCTGCCTTGCCATCCCAAAGTTTGGGTTGAACGTCCAGCTTGGAATTAAAACGGCTTGCCACACCATCAATCGTGATACGGACGAAAATAGGGTAACTGCCATTGATTTTTTGCTTGTCCTTTTTCACGAAGAAAAGGACGTTGAATGTACTCTTCATAAACTCACTTTTTTGGTTACAAAACTACGTTAATTAACTCAAAGTGAAGTTTATACAGGCTCGCCAAATAGCGACAGAAGTTCGCCAATTTCGGACTAAGTGTACCCCTTTTAGACTTTCGGTTGTCGGGGGTACGAATTAGGTTACTAACTTTGTCTTTTAGGGGCTAAATGATGTCCGGTAGGGCAGACATAAGGGGATAAAAAAGTCCCACAAATCGTTGAATTTGTGGGACTTGTCTGCTTACTGTCCGGTTTTGTCCGGTTAGTTCAGCGGAGAGACAGGGATTCGAACCCCGGGTACCTCGCAGTACAACGGTTTTCAA
>ENA-OPMI01000241-OPMI01000241.1-human-gut-metagenome-genome-assembly--contig:-NODE-241-length-26311-cov-3.579829_pt1 | contig 26311 bp, 24 predicted proteins | sample MGYA00241523_ERZ501743 | MGnify/ENA primary metagenome ERZ501743 (study PRJEB25962, sample SAMEA2042650) | human gut metagenome | biome: human gut; feature: human-associated habitat; material: faeces... | reverse complement strand
AAATGTTCCCTGTACCACCAGAAAAACAAGATGCTGAAGACGATATGAAATAATTTAATAAAAAATTTTATTTAAAGATTACACTTGTAAAAATTATTTTTATAAGTGTAATCTTTACTATTAATACCATTTATTATTTTCAGAAAAATTTGAATTGATTTTTTTATTTTTTTTTGTTATTATATAATATAAAAAAGGAGGTATTTATCATGGAAGAACCCACTTTAATTTGTGTAACAGATTCTGATATTACCTATTCCGGATGCCATACTGATTGTGGTCCATTTTGGAATGATGATGATTAATTATTATTTAATTTAAAGGATGAGAAATAAAAATATTTCTCATCCTTTTTTCTAAAAGAGGTAATTTATAATGATATCTATATTTTTTTATTTTGCTAACCTTTTTGAAAAATTATCTTTTAAATTAAAAAAACATATTTCAAAAAAAGTACTTAACGAATTTTTAAAAAAATATTCTTTAATTGATGGCAAAATGCAAGCTAAAACAGATATTAGATTCAACCCTTATGAAAGAACTAATTTATTATTAATCGATGAATTAATCAAAAGTAACGAAATAAATAAAAATGATAAAATTATGGATATTGGTTGTGGTGCTGGCATATTTTTAATATATCTTGCCTCGAAAAATTTTAAATATTTATATGGTGTAGAAATTGACCAAAATTTAAAAAATTTATGTATAAATAATATATCAAATTTTAAAAAGCTAAATAATTATCAATATAATATCACTATTATATTAAAAAATGCCTTAGAAGTTGATATAAATAATAATATTAATTGTTTTTACTTATTTAATACTTTTTATGATAAAGATACATATCTATATTGGTTAAAACAAGTAAAAAAAAGTTTAATGCAAAAACCTCGAACTATAAAAATTATTATTTTATATCCAACAGTTGCTTCAATGGGAGCTATGCGAGAATGCTCTTGGTTAAAAGAAAAAACACGTATTTTTTCAAAATTCCAATATTGTTACCCATGTGTTCATTTTATTATTTATGAAAGTGTCTGATTATCATGAAAATATTGCTCATATCATATATAAATAGTTATAAATATGGAAATACAGGTCTAGACTATATTGCTCATTTTTTACGAAAATCAAATAATCATGTTGATATAAAATATTACCATAAAAAAGAATCCTATTCCGAAATAATCCAATCATTACCTTTAAACTACGATATTTATGGTTTTTCTGTATTTGAAACAAACTATTTTCTTTTAAAAAAAATAAGTATATATATAAAAAAATCTAATTTTAATGCAATAACTATTTTTGGTGGTCAATTTGTTACTATGAATTATCCATATATTATAAAAGATACTGTATCTATTGATTATTTCATTTTAGGTGATGGAGAATCTCCTTTATTAAGAATAATTAATCATCATAAGCAAACAAGTCATCTATTACACAATGATAATAATATAGCAACAGCAAAAAATTTTTTCAACAAAACAATTAATATAGAAGATCATACCTTATTAGATGCAGATTTTGATTATTATATTAATGACACTTACAATCACAATATAAATAAAACTCATTGTATGATGACTAAATCTAATGTTTGTACTGGTTCCTGTACTTTTTGTTGTTCAAAAAAAGGTTTTATTAAATATAAAGACAACGAAAAAATTATTAATGAAATCCAATATTTATCTATAAATTATGGCGTGCGTAAATTTTTTTTCTGTGATGATGATCTATTTGATATAGATTATGAACCAAATCGTATTAGACTACATGATCTTCTTGATAAAATTATTAGTTTACACTTAAATATAGTATTTTCTGGTTTTTCCAAAGTAAGACCTATTTGTAATCCTCTAAATTACAAAATATTAAAAAAAATGAATTTAGCAGGATTTCATCATTTATTTTTAGGTATAGATGCTGGAAATAATTTTGACAAAAAATTATATAATAAATATGCTACTCTTGAAGAAGGACTATCTTCTATTAAAATATTAAATAATATAGGTATTGCTCCTAGATATGGCATAATCTTTATAAATCCCTATTCAAGCTTAGAAACATTTCGCGAAACATATCATTATCTTTTAAAATTAAAATCTAGCAACTTTTATCATTATGGTGGTTTACATGTGCAATTATTAAATGGTACACATTTGTTAAAAAAGGTATCTAATGACAATCTTTTAGATAAAGATTTTTCATTTATTCACACTGATAAATATCATTATTTACATTCTAATATTATTCCTATTGTAAATTTCTTAGATAATAAATTTATGCCTAAAGCTAATTCTATAAAACATCAATTTAATACATTAAAAAGAAAATATGAATTAGTTCGTCACATGAATAAAAATGCTGAAATTTATAATTCTTTTATATCTTTTTATGAACAATATGAATTTGAAAATTTAAAAGAATTTTTTTATCATCTTTTCGAAGAAAATGATCTCGTTTTTTGCGAAAACAATCTTGACAAATTTATAAAAAAAATGGAAATTAATGCTAACATATATGCTCCAATTATCGAAAAATTAAATAATTTATTTATCAATACACCAATATACAAATGAGGTAATACTATGTTCGAAATAAATAAAGATATTATTTTTGTTAAAGGATTTACAAATGGTGCTATCTATAACTTTAATGATAACAAAGTTTATTCTGTTAATAAATCTGCTTGTAATATTATTGAACGATATATCAATAATTCTAACATTGAATCTGACATTAATTATCTAAATATCTTAACTAGACATAAACTTATATCCAAATCTTTTTTGCCTTCTCCTTATCTTATAAAAAATACTAATAAAATAACTTTAGAAATGGCTTGGATAGAAATTACACAATCTTGCAATTTACGCTGTATTCATTGCTACGAAGGGACCTCACATGTAAGCTCTCCAAAATCATTATCTTTAGACCAATGGAAAAATGTTATCGATCAACTATATGGGTTAAATATTAAAAGATTAATAATCATTGGTGGAGAACCTTGTTGTAGCTCAATAATATGTGATATTATTGATTATGCTTCAACATACAAAATAAATATAACTCTTTTTACAAATGCTACTTTAATTTCTGATGATATTCTTAAATGTATCATAAAAAATAAAATACAAGTAAAAATATCAATATATGGTTATTGTTCAAAAATACATGACTCAATTACTGGTATACCTGGTAGTTTTAATAAAACAGTATCTACAATAAAAAAATTAATTTCTGCCAAAATAAAAGTTTTTTCTGCATTTATAGTCATGAAAGAAAATGAACAATTTGTAGATAAAACAATTGCTTTTATTAAAAATCTTGGTATGTACTACTCTAGATATGACATAATTAGAAAAACTTGGAAAGGAACACAAACAAAACATATTCCTATACAAAAAAATATTCTAAAATATGTATATCGTACTAAACCTAACTTCAAAACAACAAAAGAAAATTTTATTAAGAATATTTTTCATAATAGTTGCTGGTATGGGAAAATTAGCATTATGGACAATGGTGATGTTATTCCTTGTGAATTTGAACGCTCTTTTATTTATGGAAATGTTTTAAAACAATCTATAAAAGAAATTATAACTAACCAACGTACCAAATCAAGATGGTTTTTTAATTTTAGTAAAATCTCTGAATGTAAATACTGCGAATTTAGATATGCATGTCAAGATTGTCGACCTTTAGGCATTTCTGTTCAAGGAAAAATATCTACAAAAAATCCACGTTGTCTATATAATGTATATACCGGCAAATGGAACTCTTTATCTTAATAAAAATAATATATTTTATCCATTAATCGTCCTGTAACTCCAGAATCTCTCCGTGGTGCTGACCGTGGAATGTTCGTATATGACATGAAAGATCGTCCTGTACTTCTTGTAAACAACGAATGGGCATTAGGCTGGATTCAAGATAATAATCCAGATTTAGAAATGTTCCCTGTACCACCAGAAAAACAAGATGCTGAAGACGATATGAAATAATTATTAAGAACTGTATCATAATCATGATACAGTTCTTTTTTATGTGCTAAATTTACTATAAATAAAGGTTTTTTTGCTTATTTCCAGAATTAAATATTTAATAGTACATAAAGGACTGATTTATCTTGGATAATAATATACGTAAAATTTCTTTAAATGATGATTTTTCCTCATTGAAAAATATTATTCCTATTTCATTTTATTTTAATAATCAATGGTATTCTCTAACTAAAACCACTAAATTAAGTGATCTTTTAATAAATCTTTCTCAAAAATTATATATCATGGATTCTACAAAATTTAAAAGATTACCTAAAGAAACAGCTACAGAAAGCAATGGTACTCTATATTTTAAAATTGCTTTTGATGATAGAGTTTTAAAAGAACCATTTAAGCTAAGAAATACTTCTCTCTTTATTGATTTAGGTCTTTCTCCTCTAGAACTTCAATCTCTGCTCAAGCAAATACTAGTTATATACAAATTAGATAAAACACCTTTTTTTATTAGAATTAAAGACATGCCACCTACTAAATCAGTACGAGATGAACTTTATACAAATTCTAATAAAACAAAGCATATACATAATAAAGATAAAATAACTGATAACTGGTATGGTTCTTCATATCATTATACTTATTTAAGTAAAAAGGAAAATGATTCTAGAAGGTTAAACAAACGTTGTATCCATTATCATAAGGAAAATAATTATTGTAGTTATAGATTTGGAAAATGTATGGGGTCTAGCCATTGTTCTGGTTATAAAGAATAAAAAAAAAACGACTACGCTTAAATGCTTAGTCGTTTTTTTTGTCAAAATATAATTGTTTTATATGTTTTGCAATCTCTTGTAAATTATTTGGCACAAGTTCGATATTATAGCCAATGAATAATGGAGATGTCGCAAATCTAGGCATTATTTTTACATGTATATTGCCTTCAATTAAATAGAAGAATAAATTATAACTGCTACAATTTACGCTGAAATGATTCATGATATAATCAACGCCTATTTGCACAAATTCAGCTAAGGTATCAATATCATTTAGACCTTGCATAATCACATTGACTTCTGTAAATCCCACACGTGGCTTTGTAGACAAGTTCATAACTACATTATTTTTTTCTGCAATTTTAATGCCTTCAAATTGGCGTTTATCACACATATTTTTAAACTCTAAATTTTTAATGCCCACAATTTGCATATGTGGATGACGCATAGTTCCACCAGATAAAGGCCCATGATTTTTGAAAAAAAGCACTGTTTTATATTTTTTACTATTAATGATATTGAGCCAGTGATTTATACTAAAATGCATGAGTTCTTGCATATGCTCTAAAGTATAATCTGGAATATCTGCATTACATTCACTGCCTTCAATAATTAATAATTGATAAGCTTCTTGTAAAACTTGATATTTATTTTCTAATAATATCATATCATTTTTTATTTCTATGATATTTTTTAAACTTTTCACATCACAAAATGGACAAGCAACTTCTCTATGTACAATATTTTCAGGTTTTGATTTACCAATATTTATATCAAATCCTAGATAATTATACTCCATAAAAATTTTCCTTTCTTTTTTTATTTTACTTAAACTCATTCAATGCTTACTTAATCCTAGCTTTATAGCTATAAAAGTAAAATATACTAGCATAGTTTTACGATAAATGCTATAATTTTCTAGTATAATTACTTTTTTAAGCTGTATTTACTATTATACAGTCTTTTCAATTAAAAGAAAATGATGTTTTAAAGCAGGTGTTTTCCATTAACGAACAAGATAATACTTCAAAAAAATCTCATAAAGCTGAAAGCTTTTTAAAAGGAACTTTTATATTAACAGTCGCTAGCTTGGTAGTTAAAGTTATCGGCTCACTAAACTGGATTTTTGTTTCCCGCGTTTTAGGCGGTGAAGGTATCGGTCTTTATCAAATGGCTTTTCCTATTTATTTTTTAGCCTTGACCGTTTCTTCTGCAGGTGTTCCTGTAGCTATCTCTATTATAACAGCTGAAAGAGTTGCCTTAAATGATATTTTTGGGGCAAAACGCATTTTTCGCATTTCCATGTGCTTTATGTTCTGCACTGGTTTATTTTTTAGTTTGCTGACCTATTTTGGTGCTCAATGGCTCATAGATTGGCAATTTGTGCGTGACCCTCGTGCATATTATTCCATTATTGCACTTGCTCCAGCTGTATTCTTTGTTACTATCTTAGCTAGTTCTCGAGGATATCTCCAAGGTTGGCAACGCATGACACCAACTGCTGTATCACAGATTGTTGAACAGATATTCCGCGTTGTAACCATGATTTTATTTGCTCAACTCCTCTTACCTTATGGACTTGAATATGCTTCAGCTGGTGCTTCCTTAGGTGCTTTAGCTGGTGCTATTACTGGTGTCATGGTTTTAGTTTATTTCCACATAAAATTAGAAAAAGATATTGTCAAAAACTATGGTAATGAGTTAAAACCTGTAAATGATGCTCAAACAGCTTCTGTCTGGAAGATTATTAAACGTATCTTTGTATTGGCACTTCCAGTTTCTGCTGCTAGTATCATGCTTCCAATTGTATCTAACCTTGATTTATTAATCGTACCAGCGCGTTTGGAAGTAGCTGGTTATAGCGTAAATGAAGCTACAGAATTATTTGGTTATTTGACTGGTATGGCTGTACCACTTGTCAATCTTTCCACTATTTTAACAGCTTCTCTTGCTGTAAGTATCGTACCTGCTATCTCTGAAGCTCGTACGTTAAAAGATAAAACACGTTGTTTCAATCAAACAGCAGCTGCTATGCGTATTTCAAACTTTATCTGTTTCCCTGCATTTGTAACAGTTATGATGTTGGCTGTGCCTATCTCAACTTTAATCTACAATGCACCTGGAGCAGGCCCTGCTGTTTGGGTTTCGTCCTTTAGTATAGTATTACTTGGGCTTCATCAAGTTACTACTGGCGTTCTTCAAGGACTTGGACACCCTACTATTCCAATGATTAATATGGTTATCGCTGCCATTGCTAAAGTTATTTTAAACTGGGTATTAACAGCACAGCCTTCACTCGGCATCATGGGTGCTGCATGGGCTACTGTTGCTGATATCGGTATTGCAGCTTTAATCAATCTATATTTCTTATACAAATATATCAATTATAAAATTGAAATCATGCAATTATTAAAAACTATTGTTTCTGCTGCTATCATGGCTGGTATTATTCATTTTGGCTATGAATTCTTATTATACGAAACAGCAAGCAATGCTTTAGCTACTTTTGCATCTTTATTCGTTGGTATGTTCTTCTATATTATTGTCTTAATTTTAATCGGTGGTATCATGGAATCAGACATCGAACGCATTCCTATGATTGGTGCCCCTAGTATTCGTTTCTTCAAAAAAATTGGTGTTTTAAAAAATTAATGGAGAGATTATAAAATGAAAAAATTTCTATTGGCATATAATCCAGTTTCTGGTGATGCCATGTTTAAGAAAAAATTAGACGATATTATCAATCAATTTCAAAGTCGTGATTGTATCATCATGCCTTACCGCACTAAAAAAGAAAGCTTTGACCCTTTCTTTGCTAATTGCGTACGCAATGTAAATGCCGATGGTATCATTGCAGCTGGTGGCGATGGTACTTTGCATAAAATAATCAATATGACCTTAAAAGAAAACTTAGACGTACCTGTAGGTATTATTCCCAGTGGTACATCTAACGATTTTGCTTCTCATCTTGGTATTGATGCCAAATTCGATGAATATATCAATAGTATCATCACTGGAAAAACTCAATATGTAGATGTTGGCTCTATTGGTGATGAATACTTTATCAATGTAATCAGTGCTGGTATGATGACAGGTGTTGCTCATGAAGTTGATACTCGTCTTAAAAATACTTTTGGTAAATTAGCTTATTATTTCCGTGGACTTGGTGAACTTCCTAGATTTCGCGGTTTAGATTTCACAATTGAAGCTGATGGTGAAATCATCAACGAAAAAATCTTCTTTGTGTTAGTTGTTAATTCACCTGTTGTAGCTAGCTTCAAAAATATATCTATGGACGCTAAAATCAATGATGGCAAATTAGATATGATATTGTTAAAACAATGTAATATTCCTGAATTGATGAAAATTGTAGCTGATACAGTAGCAGGAAAAACATCTTTTGATAATAAAAATATCATCTACAAACAAGCATCTTATTTCAAATTCTCTTGTCCAGACCGCGTAGAAAGTGATTTAGATGGTGAACTTGGTCCTGTATTACCACTAGAAATTCATACAGTTTCTAATAAATTAAAAATGTTTGTCTTATAAAATAAACAAAATGCACTTTAAAAGTTGGATATTAATCTAACAATTAAAGTGCATTTTTTTATGCATAATAATATATAATTATCCCTATTTATTTTCATAACAAAAAAGAGAAGAATATATATTCTTCTCTTTAAATTTAGCTATTATTTTTAAACTTCCATGATGATTGGTAAAATCATTGGACGACGACGTGTTTTTTCATAAAGATATCTACCAATAGCTTCGCGAATATCATTTTTTATTACAGACCATTCTGTAATATCGTTATCTAAACAATGTTCAATGGCAGAAGTTACTCTTTCTTTTGCTTCTTCCATCAAAGCTTCTGATTCTCTAACATAAACAAAACCACGAGATACGATATCTGGGCCAGCTGCGATAAAGCGACCTTCTTTATCCATAGTAACAACTACGATTAAGATACCATCTTGAGATAATTGACGGCGGTCACGAAGTACGATATTGCCTACATCACCAACGCCAAGACCATCGATTAATACTTTACCAGAAGTTACTTTACCTACTACTTGACCTTTATCACGTGTAAATTCTAAAACTTGTCCAATTTCACTGATGAAAATATTTTCTTTTGGCATACCAATACTTTCAGCTAATTTAGCATGCTTTACGATATGATGATATTCACCATGTACAGGTATGAAAAATTTAGGACGAACTAAATTATGCATTAATTTTAATTCTTCTCTACTAGCATGACCTGAAACGTGAATTCCTTCATCACGTCCATAGATAACATCAGCGCCTTGTTTTAATAAATTATCTATTGTTCTTGATACTAATTTTTCATTTCCTGGAATAGGTGTAGCTGAAATAATAATTGTATCACCTGGCACAATGCCTACTTTGCGATGATTTGCTGTAGACATACGAGTGAGCGCTGACATTGGTTCACCTTGGCTACCTGTAGTGATTATTACCACTTGGTTCATTGGATAATTATTGATTTCATCAATGTCGATTAACATATCTTCAGGCATATTTAAATAACCTAATTTAATAGATATATTTACTACATTTATCATACTACGACCTAAAATAGCTACTTTACGATTATATTTAGTAGCTGTATCTACTACTTGTTGTATGCGATGTACATTTGAAGAAAAAGTCGCGATAATTATGCGATTTTTAGCTTTACGGAAAGCTTTTTCAAAGGCGATACCTACTGTACGTTCACTTGGTGTATGCCCTTCGCGTTCTGCATTTGTACTATCAGCTAATAATACTAAAACGCCTCTATTTCCTAAATCAGAAAAAGCTCTAAAATCAGTCATTTTACCATCTACGGGCGTATAATCAAATTTAAAATCCCCTGTGTGTACAATCATACCTATAGGAGTTTTAATAGATAAACCACATGCATCAGCAATACTATGATTTACACGTATAAAACCAACAGTAAAGCAACCTGCACTTATTATATCTCCATGATATACAGGATGAAGATTACTAGAATCAACTCCATTTTCTTTTAAACGACCTTCTAAAATTCCTAAAGTTAAACGTGTACCATAAACTGGTATATTAGGAATTTGACGTAAGACATAAGGTAATGCTCCGATATGGTCTTCATGACCATGTGTGAGCACAATAGCCTTTATCTTATCTTTATTTTCTAATAAATACGTAATGTCAGGAATAACTAAATCTATACCTAGCATTTCTTCCTCAGGGAACATCAACCCAGCATCAATAACGATAATATCATCACCGTAACGTACAACGGTCATATTTTTACCAATTTCGCCAAGTCCACCCAAAGGAATTATTTGCAATTTTTGAGCTTCCTTTGCCAAAAAAAAAGCACCTCCAAATTTATATTTATATATATATTTATTTTTTAGTATTCATTATTATTGTAAATTTAAACGTAAATCCGTCCCGTACAGATGACCTTTGATAAATAATATATATACACCGAAACATTTAATACTCGAATTAATTATATAACTAAATTCATTCTTTGTAAAGAAGCCCCTGCATTATCAATGTCTTTTGGTTATAAATCATAACTACATATCAATTCGTATTTTTATTAATCTAAAAGAAATTCACTAAATACTTGATTGCCAAATTTCATGCCTTTGGAGGTTAAATAAATATACTTTTGAGTATTAATTATCAAGCCATCTTTTTCTAGATTTGGCAAAATTTTACCGTATAAATTTTCTATATCTGTATTAAATTTTTGCTTAAAAATTTCTTTATCTATGCCTTTAGCCATGCGCAGACCTAAAAAACAAAATTCTTCAATATGTGCTTTTTCATCTACTATTTCCTCATTGATAAACGGCAATATTTTTTGATTGCATTTTTTTATATATTCATCTATGTCAAAAGGATTTTGCACACGTTTTTGATTATAATATCCATGAGCGCCTGCTCCTAATCCTAGATAAAATTTATCTTGCCAATAAGCTAAATTATGTCTACTTTCATAACCAATCTTCGCAAAATTAGATATTTCATAACGATTATAATTATATTTAGGCAATCGCTCTGTCAAATAATCATACATCATTTCACTTTCATCTTCTGATGGCAATATCAATTTCCCTTGATCGTATAATCTGCCAAAAACAGTATTTTCTTCTATTTGTAAACCATAAATAGAAATATGTTGTATATTTTTATTTACTGCCCAAGATACAGCTTCTTTGAGCATTTCTAAAGTTTGCCCAGGTAATCCATACATCAAATCCACACTTATATTCTTAAAACCTATTTTTTGAGCCATTTCTATAGCCATATCAGCTTCTTTAATCGTGTGAATTCGTCCTATTTTTTGCAATAAATCATCTTGTACTGCTTGTACACCAAAACTCAATCTATTAATTCCATTTTGATAAAGATATTGTAATTTTTGCTCATCTACAGTTCCTGGATTTGCTTCCAAAGTTATTTCTATATCAGAATTTAAAGCAAAATTTGCCTTTACAGTATTTAATGCTCGTATAATTAAATTTGGTGGCAAAATCGAAGGAGTTCCGCCACCAAAATAAATCGTATCAATACAAATATCAGGAAATAACGCCTGATACATGGTTATTTCCTGACAAAGTGCATTTATATACTGTTCATATAAAGTTTCATCTACTTTTTTTGCAATTGAAGCAAAATTGCAGTAAAAACATTTTTGTTTACAAAATGGAATATGAATATATATGCCAAATCCCATTAGTCTATTTTTAAAATCGCCATGAAAGCTTCTTGTGGAACTTCTACAGAACCTACAGCCTTCATACGTTTTTTACCTTCTTTCTGTTTTTCTAATAATTTACGTTTACGTGTGATATCCCCACCATAACATTTTGCAAGTACGTCTTTACGCATAGCACGTACATTTTCACGAGCAATAATTTTATTACCCACTGCTGCCTGAATAGGAATTTCAAACATCTGACGTGGAATTATAGTTTTTAATTTTTCCGCTAATTGACGACCACGAGCTGCTGCTTTATCTACATGAACAATAGTGGATAAAGCATCTACAGGGTCTCCATTTAATAAGATATCAAGTTTTACTAATTTAGATGTCTGATAATCTGTCATTTCATAATCAAGTGAAGCATATCCACGAGTAGCAGATTTTAATTTATCAAAATAATCATAGATAATTTCACTAAGTGGAATGTGATAAATTACCATTACACGATTTACATCAAGATAATCCATAGTTTTGAATACGCCACGTTTTTCTTGAGAAATCTCCATTACTGGTCCCACATAATCATTAGGCACGATTACAGTAGCTTTTACATAAGGTTCTTCAATATGTTCAATCTCTGTAGGCGATGGCATAGAAGCTGGATTATCAATTTTTACCATTTCTTTATTAGTTTTATATACATGGTAAATAACGCTTGGTGCTGTAGTTATGAGTTTTAATTTATATTCACGTTCTAAACGTTCTTGAATAACGTCCATGTGTAAAAGACCTAAGAAACCACAACGATAACCAAAGCCTAAAGCAATAGAAGTTTCTGGTTCAAAAGTGAGTGCAGCATCATTTAATTGTAATTTTTCTAAAGCATCTTTTAAATTTTCATAATCAGAGCTATCAACTGGATATAAACCACAATATACCATTGGTGTTACACCACGATAACCTGGTAATGCTTCACTAGCTGGATTATTAGCATCAGTAATAGTATCACCAACGCGAACATCACGCACGTTTTTAAGACTACCAGCGACAAATCCTACCTCACCAGTTTCTAACATATTGATATTAACTGGCTGTGGTCTAAAGCAACCGATATCTGTAACTTCAAATTCTTTACCTGTTGCCATCATTTTTAATTTCATACCAGGTTTAATAGAACCATCAATTACGCGAATATGAGCGATTACACCTTTATAAGCATCAAAATAAGAGTCAAAAATAAGTGCTTTTAATGGTTTATCACTATCATCTGGTGGAGCAGGAATTTTTTGTACAATCTGTTCTAAGATATCTTCAATACCAATTCCAGCTTTTGCACTTGCAAGTACTGCATCAGAAGTATCCAAACCAATGATATCTTCAATTTCCTGTTTTACCATTTCAGGTTCAGCACTTGGTAAATCTATTTTATTGATTACAGGAATGATTTCTAAATCATGTTCTAAAGCTAAATAAACATTTGCCAAAGTCTGTGCTTCTACACCTTGAGTAGCATCTACAACTAATAACGCGCCTTCACAAGCTGCTAAGCTACGAGATACTTCATAGTTAAAGTCAACGTGGCCTGGTGTGTCAATTAAGTTTAATTCATAGATTTCGCCATCTTTTGCTTTATAGTGTAAACGCACAGTCTGTGCTTTAATTGTAATTCCACGTTCACGCTCTAAATCCATGCTATCTAAAACTTGAGATTCCATTTCACGTTCAGTGAGCGTACCTGTATATTCAATTAATCTATCTGCCAAAGTAGATTTACCATGGTCGATATGAGCAATAATCGAAAAATTTCTAATATGTTTTGCGTCCAACGTTGTTCCTCCATTAATTATTTTATTGTTATAATTATATCATTTAGTAGAAGTTTCTAGCAATAGCTATACCTATAGCCTATATAAAAGATAAATAATATTATATAAAAAAACTAGGAAGAATATACTCCCTAGTTTTTATTTTTATCTCATAAATATTTCACAAATAATAATTTAAAATTACATATAAGATTGAATTGTGGAAATCAAACCATATAAAAATGCCACTAAAGCAATACCTTTATAAACTAAAGTATTTTTAATTTGATTGCGGAATAATAACAATAATACTGTTATCATGAATGGTGGGCAAATTGTTGTTAAAATTGGTACTGCTACATTTATAATAGTAGTCAAACCTAAATTACAAAGAGAAATACTAATTAATGTATTGATAACAACCCATACAGGATATTTGATTTTTTTGTTTGTAAAATCTTCAAAGAAGCAAGCTGTGGAACCGATAAGACCTACAGCAGTAGTCAAACAAGCAAAACCTACGATTATACCTAAAATAACCATACCTGTATGACCCATTAAATGATTTGTAATAGCTACGATAAGTTGTGCTTGGTTGATATTATTATTACCTAAAACAACGCTAGAAGTAGCACCTAAATAAGCTAAACCACCATAAATCAAAGATAATAAAATACCAGCAACGATACAAACACCAATGATTGCTTTTATCTGGGATTTACGTTCTACATATCCTTTTAAACGTAAAGTATTGAGCATTACAAGGCCAAAACCAGATACAACTAAGATATCCATTGTTTGATAACCAGCGATAATACCATCTTCAGCAACTGTTTGAGATACTGGAGCTGCGATTTCACCAATAGGATTTATAACACCTGCAATAATTAAAATAAATGTACAAATAATAAGTACAGGTGTCAAAAATTTACCGATTATATCAACAAAACGTGTAGGACGAATAGTAAACGCAAATACTATACCGAAAAAAACAATAGAAAAAACAAATAAAGAAATATCATTTGTAAATGGTGCAATACTCATCTCAAAAGTTGTTGCTGCCGTTCTAGGTGGAGCAATTAATACACCTGTACATAATACAGCTGCTACATTTAAAATCATGCCTGGAATTTTACCTACAACACTTTCTAAGGCTTTAATGCCACCGCCACCATAAACTATAGTAAATATTCCGATACAAGATAAAAATACATCAATAAATATGAAACATAAGAAACCTGTTAACCACTCTGTTCCAGAGGTCATACCTAAATATGGAGGAAATATTACATTTCCTGCACCAAAAAACATTGCAAATAATGCAAAACCCGTTACAACTACATCACCAATTTTTACTTGCATAATAAAATCCTTTCCTTTAATGTATTACGATTATAGTCATATTTTTATATTATATAGGCAAAATAAAATATACACAATACAAAAAATGTAAATTTGTATATTTTTTAAAAAATATACAAATTTACATTTTTTCATTTTATTGATTAATTTACGATAATCCTATGTAAAATAAAATAATCCTCAGCATAAATACTAAGGATTATTTTTTATCTTTTTTATTTTCTTTTTCATTTTGTTGGCAAGTAATCATTGCATTATTTTCTTTAGCTTGTCTTGCCAATTCTGATAAAGTAACACTATCTAAATAACCATTTATTACTTTATTCAAACCTAACCAAAATGGCAATACACTACAATAATCAGCTCTATTACAATTACAATGATCTTTTTCAATACAAGCAATTGGAGCCATATCGCCTTCAGCTGCTCGCAAAATATCACCAGCTGTATATTGCATACTAGATTTTGCTAATAAATAACCTCCATTATTTCCTCGCACGCTTTTTACTAATTTTGCTTTTATCAATAAAGAAATTATCTGTTCCATATATTTCAAACTTATATTCTGTCTAGTTGCAATATCTTTTAACGGAATGGGATTACCTGTATTATTAACTGTTAAATCAATCATTGTTCTCAATGCATATCGACCTTTTGTTGAAACCTTCATCAAAATCACCTCATAAATATTTTACTATTATTTTAGTAGGAAATCAATTTTAAAAACTGCTATATTCTCCATTTTTTTCTATTTTTTCTCAATTATACACCTATAAAATATCAGGTATTTATTTATATAAAAAATTAACAATGTAACAATATTACTTGACTTTAATATTATAGCTAAGTATAATGATATTTGTTTATATCAAATTCAAATCCAATGATACAGAGTAGTAAATTATTTAATGTTTTTCAGAAAGTAGGCGGTCGATGCGAGCCTATAATCATGTAATTGAACTCGCTGTGGAGGAGTGCAAAAGCACCGCTAATCCCGTTAAGATTTTAAAGAGGATAACTTTTGTTATCAATCAGGGTGGTACCGCGATAATTCGTCCCTGGCATTTTGCCAGGGGCTTTTTTAATGTCCAAAAATAGTATAGGAGTGTTAATTTTATGGAAAAATATTGTCCTCAATCCATTGAAAAAAAATGGCAGAAAATCTGGGACGAAACAAAAGCTTACCAGATTAATATGGACCCAAACAAACCAAAATATTATGTACTTGAAATGTTCCCTTACCCATCTGGTAATTTACATATGGGACATGTTCGCAATTACTCCATCGGTGATGTTATTGCTCGTTATAAAACTATGAATGGTTTCAATGTACTTCATCCAATGGGCTTTGACGCATTCGGTATGCCTGCTGAAAACGCAGCTATCAAACATGGCGTTAGTCCTTCTGACTGGACTGAAGATAATATGGCAAACATGACTCGTCAACAAAAAGAAATGGGTCTTTCTTATGACTGGGATAGAAAAGTTGCTACTTGCCATGAAGATTATTATAAATGGACTCAATGGCTCTTTGAATTATTCTATAAAAAAGGCTTAGCTTATAAGAAAAAAGCTTCTGCTAACTGGTGTGAAACTTGCCATACTGTACTTGCTAATGAACAAGTTATTGATGGTAAATGCTGGCGCTGTGATGATACAGTAGTGAAAAAAGACCTTGAACAATGGTTCTTAAAAATCACAGATTATGCTGATGTATTATTAAAAGACCTTGATAAACTTGAAGGCTGGCCAAACCGCGTAAAAATCATGCAGGATAATTGGATTGGTCGCAGTGAAGGTGCTGAATTTAGCTTTGATGTACCTGATTACAATGAAAAAATTTCTGTTTATACAACTCGCCCTGATACTGTATTTGGTGTATCTTATGTTGTACTTGCAGCAGAACATCCACTTGTAAAAAAATTCATCAAAGGCAAAGAAAACGAACAAGAAATCTTAAAATTCATTGAAGAAGTTCATAATATGAATGAAATCGAACGTACTTCTAGTGAATCTGAGAAAAAAGGTATGTTCACAGGCGTTTATGCTATAAATCCATTCAATGGCGAAAAAGTTCCTGTATGGGTAACAAACTATGTTCTTTTTGAATATGGTACTGGTGCTGTTATGGGTGTTCCTACTCATGATGAACGTGACTTTATGTTTGCTAAAAAATACAATTTACCAATGAAAATTGTTATTCAAAATAAAGAACATAATTTAACACTTGAAACTATGGAAAATGCATACGTTGAAGATGGTGAACTTGTAGAGTCCGGTCAATTCACTGGCATGAATAATCGTAAAGCTATCACAGCTATGATTGATTGGCTCGAAGAAAATAATCTCGGCAAACGTCGTGTAAATTATCGTTTACGTGATTGGCTCATCTCCCGTCAACGTTATTGGGGTGCTCCAATTCCTATTATTTACTGCCCTCATTGCGGTGAAGTTCTTGTTCCTGAAGAACAATTACCTGTAAAATTACCTAAAGACGTAAAATTTGAAACTGGTGCAACTTCTCCACTTGCTCAAGCTGAAGATTTCGTAAATTGCACATGTCCAAAATGTGGTGCACCTGCAAAACGCGAAACAGATACTATGGATACATTCATCTGCTCTTCCTGGTACTATATGCGCTATGCTGACCCACACAATGATAAAGCTCCATTTAGCAAAGATGCTATCAATTATTGGCTCCCTGTTGACCAATATATCGGTGGTATTGAACATGCTATCTTGCACTTATTATATTCCCGTTTCTTCACAAAAGTATTAAAAGATGCAGGTCTTGTAAAATTTGATGAACCATTTACAAACCTTTTAACTCAAGGTATGGTTATCAAAGATGGTTCTAAAATGAGTAAATCTAAAGGAAATGTTGTATCTCCTGAAGAAATCATCAAAAAATATGGCGCAGATACTGCTCGTCTCTTTATTTTATTTGCTGCTCCACCAGAACGTGACCTCGAATGGAGTGACCAAGGCGTTGAAGGTGCTTGGCGTTTCATTCAGCGTGTATGGAGAATTATTCTTTCCTATGCTGATAAAGTTAAAGAAAATCCAACTTTTGATGTAAAAGCACTCACTAAAGAAGAAAAAGAATTATTCCGTATTTTAAATGTTACTATTGAAAAAGTAACTGAAGATATCGGTACTCGTGGTACTTTCAACACTGCAATTAGCTCCATCATGGAACTTGTAAATGCTTTCTATGTATTCAAAGATGGCAACTTAAATGCAGGTCTTGCTCGCGAAGTAGTTATTAACTTAATTAAACTTTTAGCACCATTTGCACCACATGTTACTGAAGAACTTTGGCAACAAATCGGTCAAACAGGTAGCGTACATCATACTACATGGCCAACATTCGACCCTAAAGCTACTATTGCTGATGAAGTTGAAGTTGTTGTCCAAGTAAATGGTAAATTACGTAGCAAAATAATGGTATCTTCCTCTGCTACTCGTGAAGCACAACAAGAAATCGCTCTTGCTGATGAAAAAATCAAAGGCTTAATCGAAGGTAAAACTATCGTTAAAGTAATCAGCGTTCCTAAAAAACTTGTAAATATCGTTGTTAAAGGCTAAGATTAATCTATAAAAAATAAGCTATAGCAATTAAAAATTTACTTTGCTATAGCTTATTTTTATTTATGATTTTTCCATTTCCATTCTACGAAAGTTCCTGTATTTTTATCTATGGTAAATTCATATAAAACACCATTGACTTGTGCTCTACCTTCATATTGTAAATAGTCATCATCATGTTCTAATTTCAATTTAATATCACCTGTAGTGCAATTTGGAATTTGTGCTTTTACTAATTCAATAACACCCGCTTCATCTACTGGTTTTCCAGATAATTTGGCATAATATTTTTTATCAATCTCATAATCCATTGCCAAAATTTCTCCGCCATACATATCTACATTATAATTATATTCTTTATTATCAGCATAAAATTCTATATCATAAATATCTTTACCATAATAATTTTCTATCTTAGTCTTTAATTGACTGATATCTTTAGCTTCCATATCTGCATTTTCTAAAACAATAATTTCAGCTTGTTCCTTTGATATTATTCCTGATTTTTCCACTTTTACATCATGCTGTTCAATTTGTTGTTCTGTTCTATTATCCATAGGAATAACATTTTTTACTCCTTTAAATTCTTTTTGGTCATCTATCTGTGATTGCATTATGCCATAGCCTCCAAAAAAGCCCAATACTAAAATGATAATTATAATACCAACAATCCTCACAAAATCATACCCTTTCTTCATTCTCTATCCATGCTATTTAAATTTTACTTTATTAATTTTTCCATATGTATATGCGGGCAATATTCATCTAAATAAATATCTCCACTTGCTTTATATCCTAAACTTTCATAAAAAGCTCTCGCTCTACATTGTGCAGATAAACTTATTTTTTCACCTGATAAAGCTTTCACTTTTTCCTCTAATAAATTCATCAATTTAGTGCCTATATGACATTTACGATATTCTTTAAGCACTGCTAATCTGCCAATTATATATGAATTTTTCTGCTTATCATCTTGATATAATCTCGCATTTGCTATAGCTTTTTCTCCTTCCCAAATAATTAAATGATACGCAATATCATCTATATCATCAAATTCATTTTCAAATTTTTGTTCATTTACAAATACTTCTGTGCGTATATCTTTTGCCTCTTGGGGCAAATAATCAAAAAACTTGTACTTCAAATTCATCTTTACACCTTTACTTATCATACTTTTATTTATATTATATCATGAAAATTGCTCTCAATAACACTGATTATAGCACTATTCCCATATATTTAATAAAAAAATAACAGTGTTACAAGAGTTTTATAAATAATTAAACTCTCATAAACACTGTTCAAACAAAAATTAAATATTAATATAAAATATTGCTACCTACTTGATAGATAATAACGGCTACTAAATATGCAATCAATAATTGGAAAAATATTGCAAAACAAGTCCATTTTGTAGAATTAGTTTCTTTTTTTATAGTTACAATACTAGCTATACATGGAGTATATAATAAACAAAATACCATCAAAACATAAGCATTTAATTCATGAAAACCAACTTGTGCTAATTGACCAACTAAAGTATTCATGCCTTCTGCTGAATTGATATTTAAAATACCATACAATACGCTCAAACTTGCTACAACAACTTCTTTTGCTGCAATACCAGATATCAAAGCCACTGCAATCTGCCATAAACCAAGTCCAGCAGGAACTAAAATAGGTGCTATCAATCGACCAATTTGAGCTCCAAAGCTATCACTGATATCTACCATACCAGAGAAATTAAAGTTTAAGATAAACCAGATAATTATTGAAGCTACGAAAATCGTTGTACCAGCTTTGGCTAAATATGATTTAACTTTTTCCCAAGCATATAAAAATATAGACATTACATTTGGTGATTTATATTCAGGAAGTTCTATCAACAATACTTTTTTATCGCTCTTATCGCTCACCTTATAAAAGATTTTAGCAATAATTATCGCCATGACTATGCCGATTACATACATAGAAAAAGCTACAAACATCGCATATTCTGGGAAAAACATTCCTGAAAATAAAATATATATTGGAAGTCTAGCACTACATGACATAAATGGCGTTACTAAAATAGTACGCAATCTATCCTTCGGGTCTTCTAAAGCTCTTGATGCCATAATTGCTGGCACTGAACAACCAAATCCCAATAATAAAGGAATAAATGCTCTACCTGATAAACCGATTTTTCCCATTACTGAATCCATGACATAGGCCACACGCGACATATATCCGCTATCTTCTAACACAGCTAAAGCTAAGAACAAAATAAATATATTCGGTAAAAATGCTAATATACCACCAATACCAGCTATAGCCCCATCAATTAACAATGACGATATAATTGGACTGACATCTATAGAATTCAATATTGCCATCAAATCATTGCTTACAATATCTATTCCTTCTACTAAATAATTTTTAAAAATATCACCTATAGTAAAAGTTAAGAAGAAAATAAATGCCATAATAGCCAAGAAAATCGGAATACCCCAAACATTATCAGTAAGCACAGCATCTATTCTATCTGTAGAACGTGCTTCTTTATCTTTATTTACTAATACCTCTTGTATTATTTCTTCGATAAAATCATATTTTTGCTTGATGATATCTTTTTCATAACTTCTATCCAATACATCAGGCAAATCTAAAGGATATTTTTCAATAATTTCTTTATCCTGTACTAATTCTTTGATTGCATGCCAACGCAAATTAGGTAATTGACCATATTTTTCAACGAGAGCTTCTTCGATAATGTCTATCTTATCTTCAATTTCATCACTATAAACAACTACACAATCTTTATGATGATTATGCTTATGTTTACGGTTTAAAATTTCTTCACCATGATGATGTTCTATTTTATCTTTAATCTTTTCACCCTGATGATGAGCTACTGCATGCATTAAGATTTCCAGACCACGTTTTTTTCTAGCACTGACAGGAACTACTGGTATCCCTAGCATTTCTGGCAATCTATGAAAATCGATATCCATGCCTCGCTCCTCAACAATATCCATCATATTTAAAGCTAAAACCATTGGCTTACCTAATTCAATAAGTTGCAATGCTAAATACAAATTTCGCTCTAAAGAAGAAGCATCTGCCACGTCAACAACTATATCGACTTCATCATCTAATATATATTGACGTGATACTTGTTCTTCCATAGTATATGAAGTCAAACTATAAATACCTGGCAAATCCACTAATTTATAATTTTCATTGTGAAATTGCATTGCACCTTCTTTTTTTTCTACAGTTACACCGGGCCAATTGGCAACTTTTAAATGCGCACCAGTATAAGCATTAAATAAAGTAGTTTTCCCACAATTAGGATTACCAATAAAAGCTACATGAACATCTTTACTCATTTTCTATTTCCTCGATTTCTATAGCATCTGCTATTTCTTTACCTATGGCAAAACGAGTGCCACGTACCTTTATGATTACAGCACCTTGATTTTTTTTATTTAAAACCATAAGTTTTACTTGGTCTGTCATGCCGAGCATCTCTAAGCGACGTTCAATATTTCCCTCTAAATTTACTTTTTTTACAAGATAAGTTCTTCCTTTTTGTGCTTGTGATACATTCAAAATTATCGCCTCCTAAATATACACATTTTTCATTTTATCACATCTAGGCAAATTTTATCTAAAAAATAAAAAACGACACCTTTAAATAGTGTCGCTTTTATAGATAAAATCATTATTTAATTAAAATTTATCCTTATCTTTTGGTGGTGTAATATCTATTATTTTACCACTTTTAGACTCTGTATATTCCGCATCTTGTTCATTTGTATATTGATTATATTGTTGATATTCATTTTGATTTGCACCATTTAAACGGTTTCCACATTCAGGGCAGAATTTTGGAGGATTATTTCTATCTGGTGCCATCCATCCACAATTAGGGCAACGGAAATTATTTTCATCATATCTACTGCTAGCATAAGCATTAGTTTCATTTTTTTTGCCAAAAAGTTTACGATAAATAGCCATAATTACCATTACTACGATACCGATAAGTACCACATTGGCAATTAAACCTAAAATATCACCCATAAATCCGCCAAGACCAAACATATTGCTGAGCATGCTACCTAAGAACATACCACCAGCAAATAAACCAATATTTCTTAAAGCACTACCCCAACGGCTACCAGATTGCTGATTGTTTGCTGTATTTGTAGTAGTGTTAGTTTTATTTGCAGTATTTGTACTTGCATTATTTGTTGTATTATTTGTAGTTGCATTAGACTTAGGTGCTTCTGTAGCATTTGTCTTTGGTGCATCAGTTTTTGGTGTTGTAGTTGTTGTTGATTTTGTGGAAGGTGTTAAAGATTTTGTTGTACTAGCTGGAGCTTTGAAACTGCCACCGCCAGATTTTGCTTTTGCCATGCCAATACCACTAAAAGCAAAAACACACACCATCACAATTGCTAATATTTTTTTGAAATTCATTATACACACTCTCTTTTTTAATAGTTATTTTTTATTTAATTAATAGTTATTTTAACATATAAAGCATAATCAATCAATTATCTAATTAATTATTTATAAATTTGCCTACAAAAAAAGCTACAGCCAAAACTGTAGCTCTTATAACATAGAATAAATCGCTAATACCAATACTCCTGGTACTCCAAATATCCCTGCTATCAATGCCGTTATAAAATTAATCGGAATGTATACAAATCCCAAGAAATTTATAATATATAAAACAATAGCACCTATTATGCTATTATAAATGCAATTCCATAAGATTTTTAGTGGCATAGAAAAAATTTTAGTGAATACACATAAAATCAATAAGCCCACAAAAAAAGCAATAACTAATGTAGATTCAACCATAAAATCACAACCTTTGTTCTAAATGAACTTACATTTCTCGACGATTTTCAATAGCTTTAGCTAAAGTTACCTCATCTGCATATTCTAAATCGCCACCAACAGGAAGTCCATGAGCAATTCTTGTTACTTTTATACCTAGTGGTTTTAATAATTTGGCAATGTACATAGCTGTTGCTTCGCCTTCAATATTAGGATTAGTAGCCATGATAACTTCTTTCACTTTATCATCATATAGACGATTTAATAATTCTTTGATATGAATATCCTCTGGCCCTACTCCTTCAATTGGCGATAAAGCTCCATGCAATACATGATAAACGCCTTTATAATCTCGCATACGTTCCATAGCCACTACATCTTTGGGCTGTTCTACTACACAAATAATAGAATGATCTCTATTTGGAGAAGTGCAAATAGCACAAGGGTCTGTATCACTGAGATTAAAACAACAACTACAAAAGCCAATTTTTTCTTTAGCTTCAATAATAGCCTGCGCCAAGGCTTTTGCTTGGGCAGGCTCCATGTCTAAAATATGATATGCTAAGCGTACAGCTGTCTTTGAACCAATTCCTGGTAAAGCACGAAAATGTTCAATTAGCTTAGCCATAGGCTCAATATATCTCATTAGAATAATCCAGCAGGAAGATTTAAACCACTAGTTAATTTGCTCATTTCACTAGCCATCATTTCATCTACTTTTACCATAGCCTGATTTACAGCAGATAAAATAAGGTCTTGTAACATTTCTACATCTTCTGGATCTACTGCAGCTTTATCAATAACAAGGGACTGCATCTGTTTTTCACCGTTCATAACGACTTTAACAACACCGCCACCAACGCTTACTTCAACAGTTTTCTTTTTAAGTTCATCTTGCATTTTTTTCATATCAGCTTGCATTTTCTGAACTTTTTTCATCATGCCAGCCATATTACCTTGATTAAACATCAAAATACCTCCATATAAAATATTTTTCTCTATTTAGAGTATCAAAATAAAATAAAATCGTCAATTATCTATTATTTATTATCTTCAGGAATTATTTTTCCACCAAAAATCTCAATTGCCGTCTGTAATGTATGTTTACCTTCTGGTGTCATATTATCATAATCCACATCTATTGGCGCTATATCTACATAATCTTCATCTGTAGGCATAGGAATGTCTGCTTGATAATCACCTTGTGGCAATACATCCTCATCTTCAATCATAGGAATTGTTACTTTTGGCGCTTTTATTTCCTGTATTTTATCAACATTATTATTTAAAGTAGTATTAACCTGTGGCATTTGCGTTATTTTCAAATCTCCACAAGTACAGACTAAACGCAAATTATGACCTGTTACATTTTCTAATACTTCTTCTATTAATAAACGATAATCATCTTTTTCTGTACGAGCTTGTAAAAAAGGACTATCAAAATGGATAAAAAATTGATTATCTGCTATACGATAAGGTAGCGCTCTATTTACACAAGCCACTACAACTTTTTTGCGACGAGCATTAAGCCCTGCCAATACATTTTGCCAAATAGCTGTAGCATCAGCATTTTCCATCGGCATTATATTAGTATGCACTGGCTCATTTTTAATTATTTTTGAAGCTCTTTTTACTGTATTTTGTCTTGGCTCTACAGAAGTATTTACCATTGGCGCATTCGTTATCGGAGCTGATTTATACTGCTCTTGCATATTAGCCAACTGGCTACTAAGTGCTTTGACTATTCTATCTAAACGAGAAACAGTCTGTTCTAGAGCCATTATTTTTGCCTCTGAAGCACCTTTGTTATTTACTGCAGGCATATTATTCATCATCGGCATTATTTTTTCTGAATTATTATTTTCAGCTTCACCTTGCCAGCATAATTTTAAAAATAAAACTTCTGCCGTTATTCTAGGTTGACTTGCCCATTTTATTTCATTAATAGCCTCATGTATTTTTTGAATAATTTGCATTATCTGGTCATGCGTAAATTCTTTAGCTTGGCGAGATAATATCTCTTCATCTTCAAAATACATGTTTAAATTTAATAATTTATTTGAAGCTTTATAGAGCATAATCGAACGAAAATGCAATACTAATTCGTTCAATAATTGTTTTATTTCTTTACCTTGAGCTATTACTTCATCAAGGATAGTTAAAATCGTTTGACTATCTTTTTTAGCTAGAGCATCTGTTATCTGCCATACCCAATCATGCCCTACAAGCCCTAATAATTTTCTCACTTGTGTAACAGTGAGTTCATCTTTGGTAAAAGCAAGACATTGGTCTAATAAACTGAGTGCATCACGCATACCGCCATCTGCCTGAATGGCAATAATAGACAATGCATCTTTATCTGCATTTAGCCCCATCTCATCAGTAATCATCACAAGTCGTTTTAAGATATCATCTTTAGTTATGCGTTTAAAATCATATCTTTGACAACGTGATTGTATTGTTATTGGCACCTTATGCACTTCTGTTGTTGCCAAAATAAATACAACATGAGATGGTGGTTCTTCTAATGTTTTTAGCAAAGCATTAAAAGCTTCTGTTGTCAACATATGAACTTCATCGATGATATATACTTTATATTTACCATCTACAGGAGCAAATTTCACTGTTTCACGTAAATCACGAATTTCATCAATACCACGATTGGAAGCCGCATCTATTTCAAAAACGTCCATGAATGAACCATCATTTATTTTTTGACAACATACACATTGATTACAAGGTGTTGGTGTCGGTCCATGCTCACAATTTAAAGCCTTCGCTAAAATCTTAGCTGTACTTGTCTTCCCTGTACCACGTGGTCCAGAAAATAAATATGCATGAGCTACTTTACCGGTGCTTATAGCATTAGATAAAGTTTCACTGATATGTTCTTGGCCTATAAGATCCGAAAAATCTTGTGGTCTCCACTTTCGGTAAAGTGCCATATAAGCCATAATAAATGCTCCCCTCCTATTTTTGGATATAAAAAAAACAGCTTCTCAGGTAAGAACACGGTATTCAGGCGCCCTCACGGCACATGAAGATGATCACTTACCGTTGCTCCCTTCCGGACCTGGCGGGGTTCATGAGTCTCCATTGCGCGAGACCCGAATACCGCAGTCTTACATGAGAAACTGCTCATGAATGATATTTTAGCATAAAAAAAGAATACTTTCAAGTGTTCATTTCTTTGATGGCAAAGAAACGAACCAAAGA
>ENA-OPMI01000237-OPMI01000237.1-human-gut-metagenome-genome-assembly--contig:-NODE-237-length-26637-cov-12.249379_pt1 | contig 26637 bp, 18 predicted proteins | sample MGYA00241523_ERZ501743 | MGnify/ENA primary metagenome ERZ501743 (study PRJEB25962, sample SAMEA2042650) | human gut metagenome | biome: human gut; feature: human-associated habitat; material: faeces... | reverse complement strand
ATCAAGAAGCTGTTAGCAATTCTTTTTATCCTTGCCGATGATATTTCCTTTTTAGGCGGCAGTAAAGAAAATGCCGATATGCTTTTCAGCTTCACTTATCATACACACCATATTTTCCTGAATAACAGAGAAACAACCGATTTCTCATAATGTACCTGATGGCTACTCAACTGAGCAGCCATCTTTTCGATTTTCCAGACACCGTCTGGAATTTTTAATACGCCGGAATACCGTATCCATAGATATTGCTGCTTCCGACTGCGTACTGTCTTTGCTTGCAGGCGTCGCCTGAGTTACCCTCTACGGTATAAACTGTGCCGTTCTCACACTTCTCTACGATACCAACGTGGTCTGTTGTACCGTCGCCTTCCCAATCGAAGAAGATAATATCTCCTGCCTTTGGTTCATAAGTGCGGTCTTGCCATTTTCCATTTGACTTAAACCAGTTTGCACCGTCCACACAACCTGCAAATTTCGGAACAAGTCCACTTTCAATATATCCGCATTGGTCAGCACACCAAGATACGAAGCAGGCACACCATTCCACTCGGCTGTTAAAGCCATACCAGCTCCAGTAAGGTTGTCCGCCCTGATTGCCTACCTGCGTCAAGGCAACCTCAACAATCGCCTGATTACCTCCGGCAGTAAAGGCTCGCCCATACGGATAGTACCTCAGAACGTGAGCGACATACTGCGTATCTCCATAACTGCTCCACCCAAGTCTGGAAGCCTGCATTGTCGAAAATTCTACTGCATTGGCATAGGAATATCCACCATAATTGGTTTTTGCCCAAGAAATATACCCATTACCAAAGTTGTAGCCTTGCAGGGCAAGTTTGATATGCTCCATATCTATCGGGCTTTCCACCTCTGCCGAGGTAAGAGCCGCTTTCAATTCCTGAACACCACATTGGATAGAATATTCAGGGTCTTTAATTCCATTAGGTTCGTGCGGATACTTCGTATTGAAACTTCCTTCTGCTGCCTGCATAGGGTCAAGTCCTCTGCCGCCGCTTTCCTGCATCATAACCGCCTTGATAAGTTCTACATACTCAGGAATGCCGTACTCTTTGGCATACTTCTGTATGATGGGTTCATAGGCTTCTACCTCTGCACTTACCGGAGTATAGGAGTTACTGTCACTTCCTCCACCGAACATTGCTACGGCAGCACCGAACAACACGACAATCATAATAATCAACACCGCTATCCAACCTCCTGCGGCGATTGCTGCTACAAGTGCTTTTGTCCCTGCAATAATCGCTTTGACTGTCGCAACAGTAGCTTTCGCTGTCGCTTTGACGGTATCTGCTGTGGCTTTCGCCGCTTTCTTTGCCGTCTGAGCCGCTTTCTGTGTTGCTTTGGCTGTTGTTTTTGCTGTTTTCTGTGCTATAATGGCAGCTTCTTTTGTGGTCTTAATAGAAGTCTTTGCCGTTTGTTCTGCGGTCTTGACCGACCTCTGAACAGTATTGGTTGCACCTTTCGATACGGTCTTGACTGTCGTATTTCCTGCCGACCTTGCAGACTGTTTAATTGTTTTCTCTGTACGCTCCAGAGTTCGGATGCTCTGTTTTCCGACAGGATTGACCGATTGTTTTTGAAGCTGCTTCTCTGCACGCTTGGTCTTGAAATTCTCAATTCCCGTTTTGGCTTTCTGATAATTCTGTCTTGTTTCACGCACACCCCATCTGCCGACTTTATCCGCACGGTATGCTGTTTCGTGAACAGTCCTATCCGTTGCCGCTTCGATTTTATCGGAAGCATATTCCTCTGCGGAATTTTCCGAAGCATTGGTGGAATGTTCTGCCTTATCTTTCGTCATCACATAGGCTTTCTTCATTCGCTCCGTGGCAACTGCTGCCTTATTTATGGTCTTGATTGTACCTTTGCTTGTATCTCTTGTTTTTATATCAGCCATCGGTTTCCTCCTTTCTCGAAAAATAATAGAGAGTGGGGTTTAATCCACTCTCTTAGCGACAACAACAAGCCTGCCATTGTTTCTTGAATATTCACAAGTAGAAAGAGAAATCAGCTTGTCGCCATACTCTGCCGATACTCCGGTATCATACAAAGAAAGTTCCTTGCACTTAGCAACATACGCATCAAACTCTGCCGCATTTTCTGCGTCCGTAAACTCATAATACTTAAAGCTGTCGGAGCTGTTTGTATAAACAACCGTCTTAAAGACTGCAATCACTTCATACTGGTGTCTGTCCGTCAGTGTATCAAAAGTAATAGTCTTATGTTCTTCCCAAAAGCTCTTGTTTCTGTACTTCATCAGTCCCGTAAACATAGAACCGTCATTCATGTGGTGTCCGTAAATAATGATGTTGTCTGAAGGTTTCTGCACATCACAATTTTCCTGCACATACGGGCAGCCATAAGCGGAATAGGTCTTATCAAACTTGTGCTTCAGGTAGAAGTTCGGCTCATTTACAGACTGTACGACCGGATAATTGATATTGGTATCTTCAACCTTTATCCAACCCACCATATCCTCATTCTGCCGATAAAGTTCAAGATATTCAGCAAGATAGTCCTTATCTTCCGAAAACATCACGCCCTCATTTTCCTTTGGCGGCTCGTCCTCCACAATCTCCGCAAGGTTATCATAGACTTCATTCTGCTTGACAGAGTCAATGTGATTACGGATAATAAAGAAGGTGCTTACAGACAACACTGCCGCAAGCACCACTGCAATAATGATATAGATTTTTCTGCTCATTTTCTCTTACCTTTCCATATCGTTTCTCTTAGGCGGGGTCAAATCCCTGCAATACTCCGGATACCTCAACTTGATACCCTCCATAAAATACGGAGCATATCCGCAGCAGAACAATTCCTCCGGTGTACAGAGGTTTTCCCTGCCTTCTTCTGTAAATCCATTCCAGAGATTAAAGGCAAGGTGGCAGACCTTGACTGTGCCACTTGTCTGCCAACCGCCGTGCATACCTTCCGGTATGATGCAATCCCTCTTAAAATCAAACATCTTTCCGATGTTCATTCTTGTTTCTTCTGAAATACCCATCACATAGAAAAATGCTCTGTGATAGCAGTCGTTGACTTTGCACTTATCCAGATTTTCCAATACAAAATCTCTGTGTGCAGCATTGCGAAATTGAATCTTAGACATTGTAAATCCCTCCTTATGCTTCGCCTGGTTTGGTTGTCATCAGTTTATAAAGTTTCGTGTTCTTAGGGAATTTGTTTGCAAACGGTACAAGCGAACTTCCCACCTTGATAAGTCCGTGTCCTGCTTCCACATTCGTGATATAGGACATCTGGAGGTCAGAAATATTCAGAAGTTTTGCAAGCTCAAGCCTGTCTGTGGAAGCCTGATTCAGCATAATGATGAACTCTGAGTTTGCAAGCATTGTTCTCGCTGTGTGGCTCTGCAAAAGGTCATCGACATTCTGAGTGATTCCACTTGCGTATGCACCGTATTTTCTCACACGCTTCCACAAGGTAAAGAGGAAGTTTGCAGAGTATTCGTGCTGGAACAGAAGATAAATCTCATCAATGAAGATAAAGGTGTTCTTACCCTTTGCACGGTTCTGTGTGATACGGTTCAGGATAGAGTCAAGGACAACAAGCATACCAATCGGCATAAGCTGTTTACCCAAATCAAGAATGTCATAGCAGATAAGGCGATTATTGGTATCCACATTCGTCTGCTTTGCAAAGGTATTCAGAGAACCGTGTGTAAAAAGTTCAATGGCAAGTGCCAGTTCCTTTGCTTCCGGTTCGTCCTGCTGCAAAAGTTCTGCCCTGAAATCCTGCAAGGTCGGTATATGTCCCTGATAGTCATTCTGCTGATAACTGCGATACACGCTTGCCGTGCAACGGTCAATGATAGACTTCTGCTTCGCTCCGAGATTTGTTCCTCCGATAAGCTGTTCACAAAGGGACATAATAAACTCGGATTTCAAAATGACAGGGTTTGCACCGTCGCCGTAATCCTTATTCATATCCATTGCATTGATGTGATTGTCGGAAGTAGCAGAAATATTGATTACCTCTCCGCCCATTGCATTGACAAGCTGTGAATACTCTCGCTCAGGGTCGATGATGATAATATCTGCGTCTGAAGAAAGCACCTGATTGATGATTTCTCCCTTTGCCGCAAATGACTTACCGCCACCAGATACACCGAGAATAAAGGAGTTACCATTCAAAAGCTGCTTACGGTCTGCGATAATCATATTTTTGCTGATAACATTCTGACCGTAATAGATACCGTTCTCGTGGAAAATATCCTGCACTCTGAATGGGATAAATACCGAAAGGCTCTCTGTTGTAAGTGTTCTGAACGCATCAATCTTTCTTGTTCCAAACGGCATTACCGTATTGAGTCCATCTACCTGCTGAAATCTCAGTGTTGCAAACTGGCAAAGATGTTTTCTTGCTGTGGTAAGCAACGCTTCCGTATCATTCTCAAGCTGTTCCTTACTGTCTGCCGTAATAACCATTGTGATAACAGCAAACATCATTCTCTGGTCACGGGTCGTAAGGTCATCGAGGAACTCTTTCATTTCTTTCTTCTGCTGCTCCATATCATACGGAACGGTGGCAGAGAAGTTATTATTGGCATTCTGCCTACGCTGCCAGTTTGTAATATTGGTTTCCACACCAAGCAGACGGTTTTCTGCTTCCTTTACTGCTTCATCAGTCGGAACAGGAACAATATCAATAGACATCATCAGATTTCTGTTCATATCCGTAAGTTCCGCTACCATACTGTCCTTGATATAGGACGCATATTCACGAAGAAAAAGGACTCTTCCATAACGGTTTCCCATCTTGAAATAGTCCTTTTCAAATTCCATTGTGTCAGGGCAGATATAATCCTTAAAATCGTGTCCCTTTTTTCTTGTTTCCTTAATATCAAAATGGAAAGAGCTTTCCTCTCCCACACGATAAAAGTCGTGAAAAATACGAAGTCTTTCGTCTGTTTCCAGTTCCACACATTTACTTCCGAGCCTGCCGAAGTGAGCAATCAAATCTGCACCGACACGGGCAAAATAAGTTCTTGCGTCCTCCACACTCTTTTTGTTGATGGAAATGGTAATATACTTATCCTGAACAATGGAGTTTGCACCCGTTGCCTTATCAAGAAGCATTTTATTGTATTCCTCTCGATATTCGTCCAGATTATCTCCGGTTGTCGGAATAAGAATTGTCTGCTCAAAATCCAGTCTGTTGAGCCGACGATTATTGATTGTGATTTTTGTCGTTGCACCACTGTCAAGAGAGTTCAGAAGTTCGGAATATTCAAGGAACATCGCTTCCTTATCCTCACGACTTGCCACTGCATAGTTAATATCCGTAAAGCGATAAGTCTTTGAATATTTATCCTTTCCCACTTTGAAAATGCCATCATCAAAGATAGCCACTACGGGAATCACGTCCTGCACACCTTTCGGTACAACAAATTTTTCTTTGTCCTGCTTAAACAGGTTTGTAAGAGTCTTAATCATAAAAACTCATGACCTCCTTTTGGCAAAAAAATATCGCCACTGATTATAGTGACGATACATCAAATTGGTTTTATTTAGTTCCAGTGCTTTCTTGAATTATATACATTATTGACTGCTTCAATATAGCAAATGAAAGAGGAATGATTGTAGTCGTTGGAAGTCAAATACTGCTTTTTTATTTTCAGATACTGCTCTCTAACTAATGTCCATTTTCCTTTTTCTTTGATATACTTTGCTTTCTCTCTAATGTTTCTTGAATTAGGTGCTTGATTCCAGAAATATCTGTTTGGAAAACATCTCTTATCGTGAATAAGGCGATGATAGTTTCCGTCTGTATCCTCGCAAACAATACAAATATCCATTGAAAATTCTGTACTATTTCCCTGATTAAAGTGCCGCTTTTCCGTTGTTAAAGATGAGGTAGAATCTTGGCAGTCACTCCACCCATATTCTCTAAGAACAATATTGAAAGCCTTTCTGACACATTCTTTGATTTCTTTGCAATCTTCCCAATCATCAATTCTTGTGATTTCAAGATTATAATCCAAATCAATCGGTTGATTAGCATTTTGTAATATCAGGTTTCTTGCACCACTACCCACGAGATAGAATGAAGCACCAATGTCATATTCTTCTTTAAGCGTATGGCAAAGGTCTTGCATTATTTCTCCACATAACGAACGCATACGGCTCAGAAACTGTTTGTCTTCCACATACTTATACATATTAACATTTCTCCTTTCTTCCCAAGCCGCCCATCTAGTCAAATGCTAAATCATTATAGTATATTCAGAAAGCACCTGTCTGTCAATAGCTTAAATCTTATTTTATGTTTTAGATTCTCGAAAATGGTCCTTCTGCTTCTGTTCAATGCTTGGCTTCATCAGTTCGTAATACACATTGGTGGAGTGAAATACCAGCTTCTTCGGCATCAAAAACTCCGACTTTATCCACGCATAGATTGCTTTCTCTGCGGTCATACCGTTGTACTTCACAAAACCAAGTGCCGCAAACGGAGCAGCACCCAAAATGCACACCCACGATACGGTTTCCGTGCCAACATACGGTTTGAGCAAAAAATACAGTCCTACTGCAACGCCACAAGCGAGAACAGAAAAAATGAACTGTCTGAGCGACAGTCCAAAAAACATTGACTCTGTATAATTTCTGATTTCTCGGTTAATTTTTACTTCCATATCTGTTTCCTTTCCTGCGATTTCGGTCTTTCTCCCTCACGCATTTATCATTCAGGCAAAAGACTTTGCCCTTCCGTTTACCGCCATAGTAAACACATTTCTTACAATCTCTTTGGTTCATCTCAAAATCTCTCCTTAAAGTCCCATCATCTCTCGGATAATACGGTCAGACATTTTCACTGCACCGACAAGAACAAGCATATTAAATACCAGTTCCCCGATATATGCCCAAACCTGCGTAACTGCTGCTGCATCAGGATTCACTACTGGCGGCGATGAAGCAAATACAGAGAAAATAATACAAACAAGTACAATGACTGCCCCTTCAAGCAGAACTGCACAATAGCTCTTGATAAAACTCTTGCCGACATTCTGTGTCGGTTCTCCTGCAAATGTGGAAAGCGGTATCGGTGCAAGTGCTGTGTACATATAAAGTTTGAAAAATCTTCCGTACACCGTCATTATCAGAATGAACGAAAGCACTGTGATAAATAATCCCCCAATAAGCGTTACCGCCCACAATGGAATACTCTCGAAAAATCCGCAATCCTCTATGGTCGTTACCATCTCTGCGGGCAAGGTCGTCTGTTCCGGAGTTCCAAATCCGGCAGCATTCATAATGGTTGAAATTGTCCCTTGCACGATATTAAATAGTGCAAGCATAAGCTCCATTCCGTATGTGATAACACCTTTCGCCAGTGCAAAACGAACAAAGAGTTTTAAAGCGTGTTCCGGTTTCTTCACATCTGTAAAACTTCCGCAGGTCTTTACCATACCTATCACGAAAAACAACACAAGTAAGGCAAGCCCGATAGCCTGAACTGCACCGTTGATGTCAACGATAACCTTCCAGATATTCCCGCCCTTAAAGTTCTGCGGTGTAGTTGTGATGAGCGTCCATATTTCCGACAGTTTTTCATTCCAAGTTTCAAGGGCATTTTCAAGATTTTGAACTACCCAGTTATCACTCATTCAAAGCACCTCCTTACAATTAAGGGGTGTACCTTAACTTGGCACACCCCTCGATAACTGTGTAACTCTTATCTTAGCCTGTGATAAGAGTAAGGATTTCTTTGGCGAAAGTAATAATGATACCACCCGCAAGAGTCAGGAAGCCATTGGCTCTCTGAGAAGGGTCGTGAGATTTGAGTGAAAGACCGACCTGCACGATACCAAAGCCAAGCAAAATCATACCGATGGCACGGATAAGTCCGAAGATAAAGTCAGACAGATTGTTGACTACGGTAAGCGGGTCATTCGCTGCAAATGCAGTCGTTGTCATTCCAAGTGCCAATGCACCGACAATGACCATTGTGCAATAAGCACGGAAGCCTTTCTTAACCTTTCCGGTCATAGGCAGTTTCTTTGTTTCCTGAGTATCAGTTGCTTTTTTCTTAAAAATAGTCATAGTTGAATACCTCCAAAATTTAATTTGTTTGATTGTTTATGAACAGAGCTTCCATCTCCTCATCGGAAAGAAGTTCCCAGTTCGTTTCTTCCATTTCCTTTTCAGGAAGTGTTGCAGGGTCAATGTCCCAAATAGCAATCGAAGCAATATCTTTTGTGACTTCTCCGTGCTTATAAGGACTTGCCTTTCCGTCTGTGGTAAGTGCCACATTCGGGTGTTTCATAATGTCATATTTGAAATCCATAATGGGTCTTTCCCCACGGATAAACAAAATAGCGTACTGATTATCGAGCATACGCACCTCATCAGGGGTAAGTAACTCTCTGCCGCTAATCTGATAGTTGGTGGAATAGTTACCGCTTCTTCCGGTACTCTTTCCGAACGTGTTGGTATCAATGGTTTCCTTGCCCAACAGCTCCGACACATATTTATGGGTTGACTGCTCATTTCCACCGAGATAAAGAAATTCATCGCAGTTACCCACAATGCTCTCCCACTGTTTTTCAAACAAGGCTTTAAGCTGTGCCAAGTTCTGTAAGATGATGCTTACCGATACACCACGGGAACGCATAACCGACAGTATCTTGTCGAAGTCGTCCGGCAGTGAAACATTGGCAAATTCGTCCATCATAAAATGAACAGGCATCGGCAAACAGCCGCCGTGGATATGGTCGGCTGCATAAAACAACTGCTGAAAGAGCTGTGTGTAAAGAATGGATACCAAGAAGTTGAAACTTGAGTCGTTATCCGGTATCAGTGCAAACAGAGCCACCTTTTTCTCTCCGAGTGACTGCAAATCCAGTTCATCGGCAGAAGTAAGAGCAGCAAGACTTTCCAAGTTAAACTTTTCAAGCCTTGCTGCAAGGGTTATCTGTATGGATTTTAATGTTTTGGAAGAGCCGGAATGATAAGAGTGGTAATACTTCAAAGCAATGTGGTCAGGATTATCTATCATCAAATCTGAAAACAGATTATCAAGTGGGGAAGGACTTGGGTCGTCCTCGTCCTCAATTGCCCCGGCTCTGAGCATTTCCATTACCATTGCAAAATTCTGTTCTTCCGGCGGTGCTTCATAATGCAGATAAAATACAAGTGCAAGCAGAAGCATTGACGCTGCCGTATCCCAAAACGGGTCATTGCTCTGTGAACCTTTCGGAGTGGTACTCTTGAAAAGATTGGTTACGAGCTTCTGCACATCATTGTCATTCTGCAAATAAACAAACGGATTGTAACAATGGCTTTTCTCCATTGAAATCAAATCAAGCACACGCACTTCGTAACCTTTCTTCTCAAGAAGATGTCCCGTATCTCGCAGGATTTCCCCTTTCGGGTCTAATATCACATAGCTGTTTCTGGCAGCATTCATAATATTAGGCTTTGCATAAAACCTCGTCTTACCTGCACCGGAGCCACCGCACACAAGCGTATTCAGATTTCGTCTGTGCTTCTTGGCATTGAGTCCAATGCACACATTCTGAGTCATCAGCTTATTTTCTGATAGTGGCTTTTGTCGGTACTTTTTATCAATGGCTCTGACATTGCCCCATTTGGCAGAACCGTGTTCTTCTCGTCTGCGGTAATTCTTTCTTGTCGAAAAGTAAATCCCGATACCCATTCCATAGCATAAAAGCAAAATGAGGACAGTTTTCAGGCTGTCCCCACATAATTTTATGGAAAATGGATTATCAAAGAGTGTCGCAAGATTGGCTGCTATCTCCGGCAATCCTCCGCTTATGGAAGGTGCAATCAGAAGTGCCAGCCATATGACCGGAACGATACCGACAATGGATAAAATAATGGCAGTCTGCCTGTCATTATCTCGCTTCATCTGAGCGTTTCCTTTCAATCACTTTGAACTTTTTCAATGGGGCATTTCCGACTTTTACAAGCAGGTCGTCTACTGCGTCTGCGGACTTGCCTTCCTCCATCAACTTTGTTTTCTCATCGTTTAAGGAGCGAATGACAACACCGTGTTCATAATCGTCCAAAGCAATGTGGTAGAGTTTTTCTTTTTCCATATCTGCCCTCCGTTATCTCTCATAGTCCTTTGAACGCTCCTGCTTCTTGCGGAACATTTCATCAGAGATATGACTGTGAATTTCTGCCATTGCATTTCGTGTCTTGGAAAGCTCCGCACGGATTTCTTTCGGCTCTTTGGAAGCCAGTCCCTCCGGAATACGGTTAATTGCAAAATTCTGTGTATCTACGCCATACTTCTTGCAAATCATATATCCGATACACACTGCCTGAAAGCCCATATCCCTGCGGCTGTAACTTTCGCTGTTGATGGAAAGCTGTGCGTGTCCAAGTTCCTGAGCGACACACTGAGCAACTGCTACGCTGTCGCCCACATTCCGCTTCACATACAAAGTCTGCTTTTCATTATTATAGAAAGCTGCCATATTCGGATACGGAAGTTCATCGGTTGCCGCAACCTCCACCGGAGATACATCAAGCATTGTCGTGATAAGTGCTTTCGGGTCACGGTTTGCTGACACTGCCGGAGCTTTTCTTCCATTTGTCTGCGTAACATCAAATACCTTTTTGACATTGTAGGAAATACCCGGAGAACCATCTGCTCTTGTGTATTCCACTGGTTCAAGGATAGAAATACTCTTTGCCCCTTTGGTAATCTTCACATTGTCCTTACCCCAATCATCAAAATCTTTAAGCTGTGTCGCCTGCGGATACTGACTGTAAATAAGGAGAGCATTTGCTGCGGAATATCTGTCCATTCGACTCTGCGTATCAAGAAAACTCTTGAATTTCTCAGGGTCACTCACAATCTCACGGGCAGCGTCATCAATCATCTGATAGACCTTTTCTTTTTCTGCTCGCTTCTTTTCCGCATACTCCTCTTTGGATAATCTCGGCTGATTACCGCCAGCCTTTGCGGGTTTGAAATCATTTGTCATAGTGAATTACCTCTCTTTTGTTTTGGGTTTCTTCTTCGGCTGACGGTGTACCGTCTGACCGTTTTTCTGCTGCGGCTTCTTGCCGTCTTTCTTAACCTCCGGCTCTTTACGCTCTGCTTCTTTTTGCTGTTTTGCCTGTGCCTTGTAACGGTCAAGTTTCTCTTTGACCGATGGCTTTTCCACTGGCTTTGCAACACCCTTATCAGATTGCGTTTCTACCGGCTCTGAGTTTTGCCTTGACAGAGGGCTTTTGTCTGTTTTGGCGACTGAGGGGTTTGCGTTTGCTCGCTCCTCTTTCTGCATTGGATTTCTGACTGCTTCTTCCATAATGATTTCACTCTTGGATTTGGTCGGCTTTTCTTTCTCAACCGCTTCACGGTCTGCGATAGCCTTCTCTGCTTCACTGACAATCGAAGCCTTATCCACCTTGCCAAGTTCAAATCTTTCAACGATACGCTGAATTTTAGAAGCGTCCTCTGCTCTTGCAATAATATCTACCGGAGCGTTCTCTCCCTTTGTGTTCTTATCTCTGAGGACACAATAAAGAACACCATAGCGTTTTGCCTGTTCGGTAAACTTCTTCAAATCCTTTTGCGGAATGGAAAAGACTTTCAGCTCCTTGCCTGACTTAATCATATTGGTAAGCCTTGCTTTGCCCTTCGTCTTTTGTTCCTGCTTCAAAACCGATACCAAAAGCAATGCGATATTCTTCGCCGCCGAACCGCTTAATCTTGCAGCCACTTCAAATCCTTCAAGCGAAAGCCTAACGACCTGCTCTGCTGCGTCACCACCGTTGTTCATAGCGTGATTTCTCCTTTCTCTGCTGTTTTTGTTCCTCTGTTTCGATATGCTCAAGATTTTCTTCCATAACCTTTGACCTCTCCGCAATATCCTCGCAGAGTTTTACTTCCCGTCGGAGTTTTTTCAATTCTCCATTGATAGAAGCGATTTCATCTTTTGCCGCCTGAAGCTGACCATCATCAATATTTGTTCTTATCTTTTTTCGGAGATGTGTTCTTCCGGCAATCAGATTTTTCATCTGCTCCTCTAAGGAAGTCTTATATGAAAAAAGCTGTTCGTCCGTGGAAATATTTTCTCGTCCGAGCAGCCTTACTTCATCAGTAATCTTATCGAGCTTCATCAAATCATCTTTCAAAAGATAATGAAGCCTTGCGTTATTCTGTTTCTTATACTTGGGCAGATAACCAAGTCTGTAACAGTAATACAGATACAGTCCATAAAGCCCGCCTTTCTTTTTCAGCTTCTGCCCTCTGGTCTGCATACGGTACTGTCTTGGTTTATAAGTCGCCCTCTGGAACGGCTCAATCTCTGCCCATCTGTCACGATTTTCTTTGATACGCTCTACAATCCGGTCATTGGTATAATCTGCTCCGAGATTTTTCAGTCGTATCGGCTTATCGTATCCCTTTGGAATGACCGTCCAGTATTTTCGGCTTGGACTCAGGTTATAGGCATATCCCATTTCCTTGAGAGCAAACTGAAATTCTTTCAAGGTCTTGCTGTGGTCGATAGCATAATCAATGGCTTCCTTTGCAACCGAGTAGCGTGTCGGCATACCTGCTTTTTCTTTCATCGTCAGATAATCTGACTGCTTACTGCGGTTCGGATTCGGGTCATAGTAAAGTCCATACTTCTCACAAATCCTGTCTGCAACTTTTCGGAATTTGAACCACGCCTTTTCCTCTCCCCATAAATGTTTCCCATCGACGAAAGAAATAGAGTTGATGACAAAATGGCAATGCAGGTGCTTTGTGTTCAGGTGGGTTGTCACAACGACCTGAAATCTTTTCCCCCACACTTCATTTGCAAATTCCATTCCGATTTTCTGTGCCATCTCAGGAGATATATCTGTTTCCTTGAAACTCAAATATCCGTGATAGGCTTGGATACCGTCTGTCTTTTGGTACTGTTCCTTAACCGTTATGAACTGGTCACGGGCAATCGCCACATTACAGTTGATACCCTCAACATAAAATTCTCGCTCTGTTTTTTCTTCGTCCTTTGCATAAGCAATAACATCTGCAAGAGCCTGATACTGTTCCTTTGAAAACTCCCTTTTGATTTTGGCAGAAGTCTTTTCGGGATTGGTCGCATAGTCAATGACCTGACCGAGCCTTTCTGTTACCGACCACAACTTTGTTACTGCCATTTCATTTCGCTCTGATTTGGACGAAGATATGTCCTCTCAATCTCTGACTGGAACTTATTCCACTTCGCAGCTTCATTCTTCAGCATAGGTGCATCAATGAAACCGAGTGTATTTGCTTTGGCAGCAAGCTGATTGATATTATTACCGATAGAGGAAAGTTCCCTCATCACATCATAGAAACGGTCATCGGGTTTCTCTTTCGGTTCGTAACCTCTGATAAGTAAACGGATAAGTCCGGCTTCGGAAAGACAAGCCTTCTTTGCCTTTGCTGCCAAGTCCTGTGCTTCCTTGCGGTTAAAGCGGACAATCTTCTGAATGTTTCTCTTTCTCATAATCGGTATCTTCCTTTCTCTTTACTCTGCAATCTTTGTTAATCTGGAATAAGCACATCATCGTAACGCCAAGACAACTGCCGAGCAGTATTCCGGCGGCGATAAGTAATAACTCTCTCAAATCAAGTTCTCCTTTCTCACGGGGTATTAGGGGCAACCCCTAACGAGCCTTTTACCGTTTGGGAAACTGTGTTTATCCAAATGGTCTGCTCGCTAAGATTAAACATCTCCTCTGGGTTGCCCCGTTCTCAGGCTACTATCTCTCATAATCCTTTGATTTCGGCTTAAAAGGTTCAGCCACGATATTGCCGCCCACTTCCTTAGAAAAGCGTTCAGGATACTTGAACTGTTCCTTATACTTCTTCATCATATCGTCCGGCAAGCTCTGAAAGCTCTCACTCTCAGGCGGTGCATAACAGATAAAGAACTTGCCGCAGATAATATCAACCATCTCTTTCTTATCGTTGTCCTGCACATAAACAGCACGATTAAGCGGAAGTCCTCTCATCTTTCCTTCCTCATTACAGATGATTGCAACGTCATCATCAAAGGGCATATATTCCTCAATATCCCCGCCGACAACCTCCTGCATTGCTTCCAGACTGTCGTCGATTACAATTTCCTTCGGGTACTTTTCCGGTTCTACCAAGAGAACTTTAATCTTTGTATCATTCATCGTTCTTCATTCCTTTCGTGTGTTTTTTTATTGTAAATTCCCATCCGCATACAAAGAAAATCGTTGAAGTCCTTACCTGCTTTTGGTGGTTCATCAACGATTTCATACTTATCCGGCAGAATGGTTTTTAAGGTCTGTGCTGCCTTTCTGCCCGCTATATCATTGTCAAAATGGATACGGATTTTCCTGATAGATGGGTTGCTGCCAAGATACTTTTCCAGTGCAATCGGCACTTTACTGTCCTCAATTTTCTTTGCCGGAGAATACACCCCAGACAGCGAAACAAAGCTCATTTCTTTCCAATCCTGCCCGTTCAGCTTCGCAAGCGTGGCATAGGATAACAAGTCAATGGCACACTCAAAGAGGTGTACTTCCTCCAAGTTTTCCTTACCAAGCCGAAAAGAATAATCTTTTTTACTGCCACTGCAATCGCCCATAATCCTACGCTTATTCGTGGAACGGTAGGCTGCATATTTGGGTTCTTTCTTCTCGTCATAGCCTACAAACACAACATTGTGATACGGCAGACTCTCAAAGATAAGGTCATTGGAAATACAGTAATTGATGATTTCAAAATCTATTCCTCTCCCGAAAAGATACTCTGTAATCACTCTGTTGGAAGCACATTTTTCAGGGAGAAGAAGTGGTTTGTTTTCCTCTTTTGACTGTGGCTTTTCATAGACTGGAGCCTGAATCGCTGTGTGTCCGATAATGGTTTCCACCGCTTCAAGGAAGCTGTAACCTTTGACCTTAATGAGATAATCCAAAGCACTCCTGCCGCCAATACCTCTCGACCACCATATCCATTTCCCATTTGAAATCTTCAAACTGTCGTGGGTTCTGGTGCAATAGGTGTTACCTGAAAACTTAACCAGCTCATACGGTTCATAATTTCTCAGGTAGGTTAATAAGTCCATCTGCTTCGCCTGAATGATTAACTCAGGTGCGATAAATGGCATATCGACCACCGCCTTTCTGTTTATCTCTCATACGATTTCTCCTTTCTGCCGCCGACTGCTTCGCCCTCATCAGGCTCTCCGCCGACAATCTCATTTTCCTTTTTATCCATATTGAGCAGGATATTCAGCTCATCAAGTCGAGCAGTTTTTGCCTTCAATTCTTCCTCTTTGGCAAACGGCTTTTCGATTTCCTGCTTCGCTGTTTCAAACTGCTTTTCCGTATTTTCAAGGCTGTTTTTCGTATCAGCAAGTGTTTCTTCAAAGCGTTCAATGCCGTTATCTATTCTCACAATATTACCGTGAGAATCATCGCCAAGCGGTACATCTCTGCTTGTTTCGCCTTTTAATTTCACAACATAATTACGCTGAACCGTATCAAAATACAGTTCCATTTGAAAGCCACGGTACTCGCCAAGTGGTATCGCATCGGGACTGTTCATTGACTTGCAGGCATTGATGATTGCCTGACCTGCTTCGGCTTTTTCGGAATAAGAAACACCCGATACCGTCATTCCAAGCGGCTGCTCGTCTATCGGTTTCGGGTGTAATTTTGCTGTTTCAACATCTTTTGTAAGTCCCTCTACACGGGATTTCAAGTAAGCAATCTGTTGTGGGTAGAACTTGATGACCTTATCCTCCAGTCCATATTTCTCTGATAAGAAATTGGATTTTAACATCTTTAGCTTCTGTACTTGAATGTCTAAGTCCATCTTTTCTTTGATATATGGATTACCTGTTGCAAGCATTTTTATCTCTGCATAGGACAGTGCGGTTTCATCAATATCCTCTGCCGACCTAACCGGAGATTTGCTCGTCATAATCTGACTTGCGAACTTCTGCTTACCTTCCACAAGCTGATAGAGGTATGCATCAAAGGTCTGCTCTGTTACATAACGGTAAATATCAACCTGCGGATTTTCATTGCCTTGACGGACAATTCTACCGGAACGCTGCTCCAAATCTGAAGGTCGCCACGGACAATCCACATCGTGAAGTGCGATAAGTTTATCCTGCACATTCGTTCCTGCTCCCATCTTCTGAGTAGAGCCAAGAAGCACTCTTACTTCTCCCTTGCGTGTCTTTTGGAACAGTTCCTTTTTCTTCATATCCGTGTCGGCTTCGTGTATAAATTTTACTTCACTTTCAGGAATACCTCTCTCAATCAGCTTTTTCCTAATGTCGTTATAGACGGAAAATGTGCCGTCATTCTTCGGCGTGGAAAGGTCACAGAACACAAGCTGTGCCGATTTCTTGTCGGCATTTTCTTCCCATATCCGATAGATGTTATCGACGCAGGCATTGATTTTACTGCCCTCAAAATCAGGCAGCATATCGTTTAGCATACGCTGGTCAAGAGCCAGTTTTCTTCCATCATTCGTGATTTTCAGCATATTATCTACACTTGAATCCACACCGCCGCCACGCACCTGCTCAGCTCTCTCTGCAAGGGAAGCAACCATTTCTTTCTGCATTTCTGACGGCTTTACTGCAATGTTATGGTACTTTGCTTCCGGTACTGGCAGGTTCAACATATCCGCTGTCTTAATGTCCGCTATCTCCTTGAACATCGCCATTAGTTCAGGCAAGTTATAGAATTTTGCGAACCTTGTCTTTGCTCTGTATCCTGTTCCTTCCGGTGTAAGTTCCACTGCCGTAATGGTTTCTCCGAAAGTGGAAGCCCAGGCATCAAAGTGCTGCAACCCATTTTTCACAAGCGTGCTGTACTGCAAATATCGCTGTATCGTATAGAGTTCCACCATACTGTTTGAGATAGGTGTACCTGTTGCAAATACGGTCCCTCGCCCTCCGGTAATCTCGTCAAGGTAACGGCACTTCATAAAGAGGTCGGAAGATTTCTGTGCTTCCGTCTGTGCGATACCGCCCACATTACGCATTTTTGTATAAAGATAAAGGTTCTTGTAATAATGGCTTTCATCAACAAAAAGCCTGTCTACACCAAGTTCCTCAAAGGTTACAACATCATCTTTTTTCGTCTGGTCATTGAGTTTATCAAGTTTCTGCCTGATAGATTTCTTTGACTTTTCAAGCTGCTTTATGGAGAAGTTTTCCCCTCGGTTTCGCTTGAGTTCCGCAATTCCTCCGGTTATCTCCTCAAGCTGCTGTTCTAAGATTGCCCTCTGTCTTTCAATGGACATCGGGATTTTTTCAAACTGTGAATGTCCGATGATAACTGCGTCATAATCTCCAGTTGCAATCCTGCCGCAGAACTTTTTACGGTTCTTGGTTTCAAAATCTTTCTTTGTTGCGACAAGAATATTCGCCGCCGGATAGAGCTGCAAATACTCAGCCGCCCATTGTTCGGTCAAGTGATTTGGTACAACAAACAGTGACTTGTTACAAAGCCCAAGCCTTTTCGACTCCTGTGCTGCCGCCACCATTTCAAAAGTTTTTCCTGCTCCGACTGCGTGTGCAAGAAGCGTATTTCCTCCGTAAAGGATATGAGCAACCGCATTTTTCTGATGTTCCCTGAGTTCAATTTCAGGGTTCATACCATTGAAGATGATATGACTTCCATCATACTCACGAGGTCTGACGCTATTGAATTTCTCATTGTAAGATTTGCAAAGCCTTTCCCTTCGTTCAGGGTCAGACCATATCCAGTCCTGAAATTCCTGCTTAATCATTTCCTGCTTCGACTGAGCAATCGCTGTTTCCTTTTTATTCAGGACAGCTTTTTTCTTTCCCTCATCATCTTCGATATAATCAAAGATACGCACATCTTTTAAGTTCAGTGTTTCCTCGATAATCTTATAGGCATTGATGCGGGAAGTTCCGTAAGTGTTATATGCCCTTACATTTCCTTTGTCGTAAGATTTGCCCTCAATATTCCACTCACTCGTAAATGGAGAGAAGTGAACTTTGATATTCCACTGTGCATAGCGTGGTGTTTCAAGCAAATGAAAGATAAACTCCTGCACATCGTCCGGTGGCAGCCAAGTTGCACCAAGTCGCACGGAAATTTCACTTGCAGTCAGGTCTTTCGGCTGCACCTTTTGAAGTGCTTCCACATTGACCTTATAATCTTCCGGATAGAGTTCTGCCGAGTTCTTTGCAATCCTCAGCTTTTCCCTGACATTACCCGAAAGGTATTCATCAGCCATCAGATACTTCGGTTCGTAAGAATTTCCATACTCATAAAGCGGGTTTAGGAAGATAACACCCTTTAAGTCCTCAAAGATTTCATTCTCCGATTTACCGGAAAGCTCCATCATATAGTCCATATCAATCGTGGCTTTTTCTCCAAGAGATACCGCCAACGCTTCGCTTGCCGTATCAACAGAAGTAACCGGAGTATGCGGCTTAATTGTCCTCTTAGAAAACATATCAGCCTTACGTTCCAGTTCTCCGTCCTCTCCGATTATCTCCAATGCAGAAAGCAAAGAGAATGAACTGTCCTGCGAAAAAGCAGAGGTATTTGCACGGCTGTTAATGAGTCCGTACTTACCTGAAAAAGTATCATAAAGTCTGTTTAATCTCTCCTGCTCCGCTTTGATTTCGCTGTCAGGGTAATCTTCTGTCTGCAATTCAATCAGCTTTCTGACGGAATTTCTAATGGCAATCATACCCTTAATTCGGTTCTCTGCGGTTGCCGACACTTCCACCGGAGTCATACGGGAATTTTCTCGATAGTAGATTTTATCGTCCACCACCGTATAGGAAAAGTTTCTCACTGTTGGGTCTGCCGGAATAGAATTATCTTCCTCCTCCAGTTCTTCCTCGGCTTCATATTCCGTGATTTCTCCGTGAATATTTGCTACCGCTTCATCAAGCTGTGCTGCCAGGTCTGCATTTTCATACGGCACACAAGTTGCTTCCATACCAAAACGCCCCGATACCATCTTCATTTCTCCAAGTATCATTTCGGGGTGCTGCACAAAATAAGAGTTCATCTTAATTCCGTTCTCATCGGTATCAAGATGAAGCCAATCCGGCTCAATATCTATCAGTCTGTCACGCTTTTGCAGGATAAGAATATCCGAAACGACTTCCGTTCCTGCATTACCCTTAAAGGTATTATTCGGCAATCGGATTGCTCCAAGAAGCTCTGCTCTCTGTGCAATATACTTTCGTACTGCTAAAGTTTCCTTATCCATTGTGCCTTTGCTCGTTACAAGAGCCAGCACACCGCCGGGTCTTAACTTATCAAGGGACTTGGCAAAAAAGTAATCGTGTATCAGGAACTTATGCTTGTCATACCTTTTATCTGATACCTTAAAATCTCCAAAAGGTACATTTCCAACCACTCCATCAAAGAAGCTGTCCGGCAGATTGGTTTCTTCAAATCCCTGTGCCGCAATGGTTGTTTTCTGATACAGCTGCTGTGCAATCCCTGCGGAAATCGTATCAAGTTCCACACCGTAAATCTTACTGTCCTGCATTGCGTCCGGCAGCATACCGATGAAATTACCGATACCGCAGGACGGCTCTAACAAGTTGCCTTCCTTAAAGCCCATCTGCTCCATTGCCTTATAAATGGCTGTGATAACTTCAGGCGGCGTGTAGAACGCAGTCAACGTGCTTTCTCTTGCCGAAGCATATTCCTCCGGTGTTAATACCGAAGAAAGTTCCAGATATTCAGTTGCCCACGCTGAATTATTTTCATCAAAGGCTTCTGAAAGTCCACCCCAACCAACATACTTTGATAAGATAATCTGTTCTTCAGGAGTGGCAAATCTGTTTTCTTCCTGACATTTTTTAAGAAGCTGTATCGCCATAATATTTCTGCGGAAGCGTTCCTTTTTACCAACCGTTTCAACCTCATTTTCTCTAAGATTAAAGGTGTGGCGTTCTACCATAGGCACATCAGGATGCAGGTCAAATCCTTTGACTTTTTTCTTCTGCTCCCAAGCGGGAACTACCGGCTCAGGCTCTTTATCATAACCGTTTCCTATGCGATACCCCTGATGATACATCTCATCATAGCTGTCAAAACCTGACTGTGAAGCTACTATCTCTCGATAATCCTCAATCGGCATACTGCCCATATTGGTCTGAACTTCTTCCGTTTCATTTCTTTCTTCGGCAGGTTCTTCCTTCACAATCAAATGCTCATTCATCGGGTTCTCACGCACTTTTCTGTCAAACTCTGTGCGTGAAAATTCCTTATTGAACAGTGGCATATCATAGTCATAGAGCATTACTCTCTCATCATCAACAGATAAGATTTCATACTCAGAAGCACCGATATACACCTTATCGCCAAGATGATATTCATACTGCACATCTTGCGGCTGTTCTGCTTCTTCAGGTTCTTTTTCGGTTGGTTCAACCTCCTGCTCCGGTGGTGCATTAGAGAGTATCTCACGATTTCTTTTCGTTTCCTCGATTTTGGCTCTGCGTTCCTCTTGACTTTCAAGCCACTGAGGATAACGTTCTTTTTCCTTTGGATTTAAGTATCTGTCCATTCGGATAAGTTCCCCGATACGCTTCTCCACCTGCGACCACGAAAGTGTGATATGTGGATTTTCTTTACCGATGCCTTTCGTAATCGTAATACCTTTTCCATCGTGGCTCTCATCAATGCCTGCCCCGATTATAACGGGATAAGAACCGCCCCAACCATATTCATTTTTCAAGAAGTCGGCATTTTCTTTTGCAGAAAGACTTTTTTCAAACTGCTCATAGATACGCATTTTCCCCTCAGAAAATCCGCTTCCGTTCGCAAGAACAGCGTCGATAATCTCCTGAGAAAAAGTAAAGGCAGAGGTTTTCTTTTCCTCTGCCCGACCGTCTAATATGAATGTCATCTGACCGTCCATTGACGGTAATGGTTTTATGCTGTCACTTAATTCTCCCAGTAATCGCATAGCTTCAAAATGACGGGCAATAACAGCCCAATCATAATAGCTCTGTGCGGTTCTGCTGTCGTATTTGCCCTCCCACAAATGCAGAACGTTTTCAAAGGTCTTGTACCCTACTGTCCTGCCATCCTCTAAAGTAAGTTCGGTATAATCATTATTGAAAATACTCTTTACATACTCTGTGCGGTCTTTGTTATCAGGATTACGTTCATAATAATCTTTGATTTCTTCCAGACTTGCTGACAAATGTGGTGTCGTTCTGAGAATTTCATTGATTACTTCATCACGTCCAAAGAACGGAAGGCTTTTATCCTCGTGCGTTCTATCGTAATACTCTAAGCGAATATCACTTCCGCTTTCACGATTTCCTGTGCCGAGCTGCGAAGGGAGTTCATCAGACGAACCCATTTCATCATATCCTCCGCTTTCATCTGTTCGGTCACTCCCTCTTTCTGTGCCATCTGGCTCAGGATTGTTTCCTCCATCTTGCTGGCTCTCTGTTCCACTTCCGCCAAGTGCTGTGTCAGTTCGCCCCTCGTCAGGAGATTGTAGTAAAGGACTCTGTGATGTTCCTTCAGAAACTCTCTCCTCATCTGAGCGTATCTGCCCAGCGTCACTTCCGGCTGCTGGGGAAGTTTCAGGTTCGGAAGGCTGTAATCGCCCACCATCGTGTAGGTCAGTTCGTTCATTGTCCAAACTCCTTTCGTCGTTATTTTCAACCTTATTGTATTCATTTCTGTCCTGACCGACAATTATGCGATTTTGACGGTTGAGTGCAGTAATTGTTTTAGATATTTCCGTCAATCCCATTTCTGCAATATCACTGGTAGCAAATCCAAGTGCATTGAGTGTTTCCTGCGTATTGAAGTTAGTAACATCTCTGAAATCATCAAGTTCAAAATAACCGTCCGTATCAACGCCAAGCCTTGACATCATCATATATGCCACACTATTTGTCACGACATTTTTATAAATGAAAGCCACAATATCCTCTTCCACTTCCTCAAAGGAACTGCCCTCGGTTGCATAGTAAAGGTCTTGCAGATAATCAGGGATATTATCCTCTGCCGCATTTCTTGCTGCTCCCATAATTGCTTCGGCAAGACTGCTCTTATTCTCAATCTCTCCGAAAGTGCTTTCCAATGTCTCAATCACATCAGCTTCGTATTCCTGACGCATATCCCAAATCGGAACTGTTCTTGAATATCTGCTTTCGTGAGTATCTGAAATATCAAAGTAATGTGTCAGTCTTTGCCGTGAACGGTTCTCATCAGCAAAAACAGCAATACCTCTTGCACCTCGGTTGACCCATCTACCAAAAATTTTGTTCCACTGCTCTATCTCAAGAACCGCTGTTGCATCGGGTCGCTGTGCATATACAAGAAGCTGCTCGTCATAACGTAACTTATAATTTCGGCAAGCTGAAGCTAAGAATGCCTGCCAGTTCTGAGGATTTGACACAACCGTTTTGCAGGTGCGGTTGTAAAGCTCAGAAATAAGGTCATATTTTCGTGCCATTACTCTTGCACCTCCTTATCGCTGTTTTTCTCTGTTTTTGGTCTTGTTTTTTGATGGTTCGGATTGATTGATAGGTTCAACTTTACTTCCATTAAGCTCCATTTTTTCAGCAAACTCGCATATATGATAGCAGCAATTTCCGACATACAAATGGTAGTCATCAATATACTTGCATACTTTGTCTGCTGTGTGTCCATCACGAAAAGTAATCCTGATTTTCCCTCCATCGGGAATATAGAATTTCAAATTGTAATGACTGTCTATAAATCGAATTTGCTTTTCCTGTGGCTCTGCTCTATTCTCCTGTTGCTTCATTTTCCTTACCTCTCATTTTTGTTGCTTCATCAGAACCACCGCCCAAATACGAAAAGAGTTTACCGGATTTTGTATTCTTCTGAAGCTCCATAATCACACCCATATCAGGAATCGTGATATTTGGGATTTTCAGGATTGCTTCCATATCAAGCTGCTGCAACTTTTTCTCCGTATCACAACCGGAGTCAAAGAGTTTATTCAGCACCTTAACCTTATTCTGAAAAGTTGCTTTGTCTTTCACGAAAATACCTCCTTAGCTAATGTTGATTACAATAGAAATATTGCCGCTCTGTTCTTCTTTCTGCGGATTACGTGAATACTCATGAAAAAGGGACTGTACTCTCTGCCTTGCCCTGCGTATGGTTTCAAAACAAGGAAGTCCGTATGCTCGGTAATTAAATACAATATCCTCAAGCGGAAGATTTCCGGCAGGTATATATCCGTACCGATTGTAATAATGCAGAATGAGAAGCATATCATCATACCTCGACATCGGGCATTCCTTTAAGATTTCAAGCACTCGGCTCTCCACCGTTTTCTGTTGTTTCATAATGTTCCTCCAAAAATTAAAGGGACAGAGTTTTTTACGCTCTGCCCCGACTGGTTAATGTTTGCTTGTTACTTACTTCTTACGATTTTTAACCTGAAGAAAGATAAAGCCGCCGACAATAACGGCGACTAATGCGATAGCGATAATTGTCTTTGCTTCCATTACTCGTTACCCTCCTTTTTCTTCTTTTTGTGTGCAACAACAAAAGTTACGGCGATACCGACAGCAGAAAGTCCGGCAAGGACATACCAAAGTTTCATATTGGTATCATCTCCTGTTTTCGGAGTATCCCTCAACTCATTGTGCATTTTTACAACGGCTGTTTCATCAAGTTTGATAGTAACATTCTGGTCGGCAGGTGTGATATATGCGGCAGAGGCATTGTTTGCCACTTCGGATACGGTATATTCGCCAATACGAAGTCCCTCAATCACAATTTCGCCGTTCTTATCTGTTTCAAATGTCATATCATAGCCGTTTGCTCCGGTTACTCTGAACGCAAAACCTTTGACCTTACCGTCTGAAGATGTCTTGACGATTTTCAGTGTTCCACGCATAGCTTCATTGATAAATCCAACTCCAGCCTTATTCTCAACGGAATAAGTTGTTTCGTCTTTCTCAATGAAAACAGAGTATTCTCCCTTATCAAGCAGGAATCCCTCCGGTGCTTTGGTTTCACGGACAATATATTTTCCGTAAAGCAGCTCTTTCATCTCATAAATTCCGGTTTCGGTTTCTTCAAGATTTCCGATAAGTTCATCGCCATCATCAATCTTTCCGTTCTCATTGGTGTCCTTATATACCTCAAAGGTTGCACCCGTAAGTTTGTTATCCGGATATTCAGCGTCCACCTTCGTAAGTCTGATATTGCCGTGAACATACTCATTGACAATCTCAATTTCAACTACCTGCTCGGCTTTGCTGATATTGACCTCATACGCTTTTTCATCAAGAACAAATCCCTTTGGCTGCTCGATTTCTCTTACAATCCATTTGCCATAAGGAACTTTTGCAAAAGAAAAACTACCGTCTTTTGCAGAGGTAGTCGTCATAAGTGCAGTATCCTTTGTAAATTCTGTTTCTTCGGCTTTGAAGATACCGATAACAGCACCCTCAAGTGCTTCTCCGTTCTCGTCAATCTTCTTACCTGATACAGAACCATAGATAAGTTCATTCTTGATTTCTTTTCCATCATTCACTTTGATTTCAACCGTTGCGGTATTCTGACCTGCGTATTCAAATACAACCGGATACTTCGTATCAGAGAGAATATAATGCTCATCGGTTGCAATCTCTTTGACATAGTATTTGCCAAACGGAAGGTCTGACTTCATAACAGCAGTTCCATTTTCATTTACGCTGACAATCTCAATCAGTCCATCAGCCGGAATAACTGTACCGCTTGCAGATACAATATCTTCTGCGGCATAAAGACCAAAGCTGATATTTTTGATTTCTCCGTTGTCGCCAATACCAAATGTCTTATCCTTTTCAATGACTTTTGCAAGGCTTACCTGCACTTTCTGTCTTTCGTTATAGAACGATGTGGAAGTTTCGGTAACAGAGATATTCTGCCCTGCATAAGTAAGCTCAACCGTATGTGTTTCTCCACTGATTACCATTCCATCAGGTGCGGTAATTTCCTTGACCTCGTATTTTCCGAGATAAAGTTCTTTGCTCTTCACAAATCCATCGGAGCTTGTTGTGATAGTATCTACCACTTCGCCCTTTGAATAGCGGAGTGTACCGTCCGGTGTACTAATATCTTCCGCAGCACGGACTTCATAAACTGCACCCTCAAGTCCTGCCACTTCATAAACAGGCTGATAGATAACATCACTGTCCTCAGAACCACTTACATTGACACCACTAAATACTTCTCCGGTCTTTTCAACCGTGATAGTACCTTTCTGTGCCATATTCGGTTTATTGACTTTCACAACAGTTACGCCGCCTTCCTCTGTGGAATTTTCTTCGGTAATATCAAAATATACCGGAGTATCATCAAGTACATATCCGTATGGAGCTTGTACCTCTACGATGGAATATCCCTTGCCGTAATCTAATTTCTCAGGTGTTACAAGAGAACCATTTGCGTCGGTATAGAACACATCAATCGTGGTTGGTGTCGGATAAGTAAAGGTCATTTTGACCTGATTGCCCTGCGGGTCGTAAATCTTAAATCCTGCTCCTGCATACGGAATACTCTTTCCGCTTTCTGCGTCCACCTTGACTACATTGACAAAGCTCTCGAAGTTACGGTTATTGATGAGATAACGATACGTCTGTGCGTTCTGTGAAATGAACACATCAAAATCGTCCATCATCTCTCTACCTTCCCAACCGGAAGTCTGGTGTACGGTATAAATACCATACGGCATATCTTTTGTCTGACCGAAGCCATTTTCATCGCAAACAATGGTATCTCTCTCGTCTTTATTGGCTGCGTCATAGCTTCCGGCAGATTTCAAATAAATCTCAAAGGAAGCACCCTTTTCAGGAGTTTCAATCTTTGTTTCTCCATCATCAGTGTGTTTAATGATAGCCACATTACCTTTGATTACCTGCTCGGTTACATCATTGGAAGTAAGGTTGTGTTCCACCTCATAAAGTTTCGGGTCTGCACCTATTTCATGGATAGTCTTATCAAGCAAATATCCCTCTGACGGTGTAATTTCTCGGATTGTCCAGTCGGTATCACAAACATATTCTTTAGTAGTGAACTGACCGTTTTCATCAGTAACATACTTATCTACAAGCGTTTCGCCCTTATAGATACCGTAAACTGCTCCCGAAAGTTTGGCATTGCCCTGTGCTTCGCCTTTCTCAGCGTCGCTCTTTGTGACTGTTACAGTAAACTTCTTCAAAATATTGTTGAAGTTTCTTGTGGTTACTTCTTTCCACTTCACTGGTGCAGTCTGATTTTTTGGCACAACATAACGGATAGCCGTGTCTACTTCTTCAAGGGTATATGGTTCAGAACCACTGATAAGCACATCTTTGAAAGTTGCCACACCGTTATTGTCTGTAACTGCATACTGGTCAACAGTATCACCGGAAAGAGAAGTACCGTAAAGATGGAACTTCACACCTTCAACAAGGTTATCTTCTGAGGACTTCACTACCTGAAGGTCGCCACGCTTCAATTTGTTATTGAAAGTGACCTTTGCAACCTGCCCTGCCACAACAGTAACTCTATGTGTTTCCTGCGGCTCGTACTTATCGTATGCCTGCTCGGTTACGGTATAGATACCCGGCATAAGATTATCAATCTGGAACTTACCGCCATTGGCTGGGGG
>ENA-OPMI01000221-OPMI01000221.1-human-gut-metagenome-genome-assembly--contig:-NODE-221-length-28479-cov-2.176998_pt1 | contig 28479 bp, 50 predicted proteins | sample MGYA00241523_ERZ501743 | MGnify/ENA primary metagenome ERZ501743 (study PRJEB25962, sample SAMEA2042650) | human gut metagenome | biome: human gut; feature: human-associated habitat; material: faeces... | reverse complement strand
TTAGATGAAGTCCTCAATTGGAGCTCTAAGGGCGAACACAATAGCATGGAGTTTTGGCAAAAGGTAATTAAAAAGTTACTTACAACTCGATATGTTGACCTGTACCCTATATTTGATAGTGAAACAGGCGACCTATTAGACCTACTATTTGCTAACGATAAAAAAGAATATAAACCTGAAGAATTAGTAAGGCTTATCAGTCCTTTTTATATCAATGAGGATACAAGTATTTTAGATAATGCTCTAGCTAGTATTCAAACTAAGCTGGAACAAGGTAAATTGCGTGGTTTATTGAAAATTAATGCCTTTCTTGATATTGATAATACACAGGAGTATCGAGAAAAAGCACTAGCAACAATAAAGAACATGCAAGAAGGTTCTAGTTACAACGGTTTGACGCCAGTTGATAACAAGACAGAAATTGTAGAACTTAAAAAAGATTATTCTGTTTTAAACAAAGATGAAATTGACCTTATTAAATCGGAACTTTTGACAGGTTACTTTATGAATGAAAATATTTTGCTTGGTACTGCTACGCAAGAACAACAAATTTATTTTTACAACTCTACTATCATTCCTTTACTGATTCAACTTGAAAAGGAACTGACTTATAAACTGATTTCAACAAACCGCAGACGAGTAATTAAGGATAATTTATATTATGAACGCATAATCGTAGATAACCAGCTATTCAAGTTTGCAACTTTGAAAGAATTAATTGACTTGTACCACGAAAATATTAATGGTCCTATTTTTACACAGAATCAACTTCTTGTTAAAATGGGCGAGCAACCAATAGAGGGTGGAGATATTTACATAGCTAACCTTAACGCAGTTGCTGTTAAAAACCTAAGTGACCTACAAGGCAGTAGAAAGGACGTAACAAGCACAGATGAAACTAATAACCAATAGTGCTGAAATTAAAGTGACTGAAAACGAGGACGGTTCTAAGTCGTTCCAAGGCATTGGGTCAGAAGTTGGTGTAGAGAACCTTAACGGTATTATCTTGACTCCTAACTGTATTGAGTTTGCTAGAGAACGATATCCATTGCTATATGAACATGGAGCTGGCTCTAGTGAAGTCATTGGGGACGCGAAAGTTTATTATGACTTAGCTTCTAATAAATACCTGACTGACTTTACGCTTTACGACAATGCGCCAAACATTAACAAGGCTGTTGAAAATGGAGCGTTTGACTCACTATCAATTGCCTATTATATTACAGATTATACTTTTGATGATAACGATGCTCTAGTCGTAAATAAAGCACAATTTAAAGAGATTTCTCTTGTTTCAGTACCAGCAGACCCTAACGCAAAATTTATTCAAAACGCGCTAGGCGAAGAACTCACAGAAGAACGTAACAAAATTATTGAAAGCCGTAACGCTTTGAAAGAAATTGAGGATATCAAAAAGAAATATGAATAAACCTGATTTAATCGAAAAACAGAACCGCTTGGCAGAACTTAAAGAAAATAACGTATCTTTAAAATCTCAAATTAGTGGCTTTGAAGTAAAAAACGCAATTGAAGACTTGCCAAAAGTACAAGAATTAGAAAAAACACTTTCAGAAAATTCAATTGAAATTATCAAAATTGAGAACGAACTTAACGCACAGGAAGAAAAACCAAAAGGAAAAGCTAAAATGACAAACTTTATTGAATCACAAAACGCTGTAACAGAATTTTTTGATGTATTGAAAAAGAACTCTGGAAAATCAGAAATTAAAAACGCTTGGAACGCAAAACTTGCTGAAAATGGTGTAACTATCACAGACAAAACTTTTGAGCTTCCACGTAAATTGGTTGAATCAATCAACACAGCTTTGCTAAATACTAACCCAGTATTCAAAGTCTTCCATGTTACAAATGTTGGTGCTTTGCTCGTATCACGCTCATTTGATTCATCTAATGAAGCACAAGTCCACAAAGACGGACAACAAAAAACAGAGCAGGCAGCTACACTCACTATTGATACTCTTGAACCTGTAATGGTTTATAAATTGCAATCACTTGCTGAACGTGTTAAACGACTTCAAATGTCATATTCTGAACTTTACAACTTGATTGTAGCTGAACTTACACAAGCTATCGTTAACAAAATTGTCGACCTTGCGCTTGTTGAGGGAGACGGAACAAACGGTTTTAAATCAATCGAAAAAGAAGCAGACGACAAAAAAGTCAAAAAGATTACTACAAAAGCTAAATCAGCTGGCAAAACTCCATTTGCTGACGCTATTGAAGAAGCGGTTGACTTTGTTCGTCCTACTGCTGGACGTCGCTATTTGATTGTTAAAGCGGAAGACCGCAAAGCCTTGTTAGATGAGTTACGTCAAGCAACTGCAAATGCTAACGTTCGCATTAAAAATGATGATACTGAAATTGCTTCTGAAGTTGGAGTAGATGAAATCATTGTCTACACAGGTTCAAAGGCACTCAAACCTACTGTATTGGTAGACCAAAAATATCACATTGATATGCAAGACCTTACTAAAGTTGACGCATTTGAATGGAAAACTAATAGCAACATGATTTTGGTTGAAACACTAACAAGCGGACACGTTGAAACTCTTAACGCTGGTGCAGTAATTACAGTATCATAAGAATAAAACGGAGGAAGTAAATGATAGATTATATTAAAGTCTATTGTGGTATTCCGATTTTAGTAACAGCTTATGATAGTAAACTTATCTTATTCCGTTCAATAGCTATTAAATTGCTAGAAAAAAATGGTATTAAAGCTGACGAAACAAGTGTATTAGTGAAAGAATTTATCTCTTGTTATTGTCGGCTTAATATTGTTGATGAACCAGCAGAACAATGGCGAAATGCTGAAATGAAACGTTTGGCTTCTTTACAAGAGTTAATGTATTATGGAGGTATTTAATGATATTCTCACAAGTTACATTGCAAGTTGAAACGACTGTTAAGAAGAAGAACGGTGCAGAAGCTAATGTTATAAAGCCTATCGTTTTACCAGCAGTTAAACAGAGAATCAATCAGTCAAGACTTGATGAGTTTTCTATGATTGGACTAGGTAAAAATGTAAGATACGAGCTTAACGGAATCGGAGAAATGGAAGACTTAATTTTCAACTATTTCTTAGACGAAAAAGGCGAAACTTTCAAGCGTACAACATGGGAAAGAGACCCTAAGAATAATAAGATGATTTTAGAAGGAGTCGTGAGTAACGGGATATGAATGAATTCGATTCTTATATAGATTGGTACAACAATTTACTTACAATGCCTCTAAATGACGTTATTTTAGGCGTTAAGGACACGATAGAAGACAAGACGGTATATTTATCACTTAGTGACTCAAAGGTGCTTAAAATGGATAATACGAGCTTTGTTATGGGTTATTATTATCAGGTTGTTTTATCTGTTAAAGATGTTGACGATGAACTTGTTGGACTAGTCGGAGATGTTTTGCAAAACGGTTGGAATATGACGAACTGGTCAGAGAATAGCCATTTGTACAATTATACTGGAACGGTTTATTTGCCTTGTGGTGCAGGTGGTCAAGCATGGCAATGAATTTACTTAATACATCAAGCATAGCTAAAGAAATGCAAACTAAAGTAACAGAACGCATGGGAGATTGGTTTGAAGCAGAGTTTAAAGCTAAAGCAAATAGCGCCAGCCGAAGGACTAGACTAATCAGAAGCCACGGTCACACCTATACTTATGCTAGATATCAAAATACTGGTCAATTGTCAAGTAACTTAAAGCAAGTTAAAAAAGGCGATAAAGTAGTAGTAAACGCAGGGACTAGAGCTAATTATACTAGTGGTTATCATGGTATGTATTTCTTAGTTGAAAAAAAGGGTATGCAAGACGTTAAAACAACATTGAAAAAAGGCGCTAATTATGCTAATTCAATGAAATTATAAAAGTAGAAAGTGGCTTAATTACATTTGATTGAAATTAACAATAATGGTATTTTTTAATGAGTTTAGATAATTTTAGAAATAGAACAATTATATGGGATACAGTTAATAAAGATTTCCCTCAACCAATACAAATAATGCAAGGCGATGTCAATGCAAGAACTTTGTTAATTAAAATAGTTGATAATGGAGTTGAAATTGACTTAACTGGTCATTCGTTAAAACTTACATATCAATATACTAATAACGATAATTCTGGTTTTGTTATGATTCCTCCTAAGGACTTAGCTAAGGGAGAATTTATTTTGGTGATTCCTACTGAAATGACAGCGACAGGAGTTATTGAAGCGAACTTAATACTTCTCAATAAAGACAAAGAGCAAGTTATTGTCAGTAAGAATCTTACATTTATATCAGACAGTTCTACTGTTTCTGATTTAGCTCAAGAAGTAAATAATAAGATTGACGATTTTACAAAATTATTATTAGAAAATATGCCACAAGTAATGCGTAGTGAGTTGAATGATTTGCATGCTCAAACTGATTCAAACAAGAGCAATATTGAGCTTAAAGCAAATTTAGCTGATATGACGAGCTTACAAAGTGCAATGACAGAGCTTAAAAAAGAAGTAGAAGCATTTGGTATTAGTCCTGAAAATTTAGTTACTATAAAATCGCTATTAGAAGCAATTTCAAGAAATGCAAGTGAATCAGAAGTAGTTGAACTAATAAATTCAGTAAAGGTTTTAACAAGTAACATTTCTCTGATGAGTAACGGAGATTACTCCCCTAAAGCTAATCAAACAGATTTAGAAAGTTTACAGCATACTGTCAATGACCATTCGGCAACCATTTCAGCAAAAGCCAATCAAACGGATTTAGACAACTTACAAGCTAATGTCAGCAGGCAAGGGATTGCAATTTCAACAAAAGCTGAACAATCAGATTTATCAATCACAAATAAAAATGTCGCAACTGCTCAAGAAACAGCAAATAAAGCTGAAAGTGAAGCCAAAAATGCAATGGCAAAGGCTACCGAAGCACAAGCGAACAGTTTACCACTTAATAGCAATGCAGTTAGTGCAAGTAAATTGGCAACAGCTAGAAAACTTGGGGTAAATCTTCAATCTTCATCATTTCAAGACTTTGACGGGACTGCTGATGCAACTAATATTGGAGTTTCAGGTGTGCTTCAAATTGCAAATGGAGGTACTTCAACAAGTGACGGAGTTATAAATACAATTGCCTACGCCAACAGCGCAGACGGTACGGACGACTTCACAACGATTTATCCGAATTTGAACTTGTTAGACGGTACTAAAGATTTTAGTGGGAATTGGGAGAACTTAGGTGGCTTTGCAAATGACGGAACATATAAAGGTCTAACTGTTAAAAAACGAACTGGTTCATGGTGGGGTATATATAAAACATTTACTGCACCTAAAGACGGTGTTTATACTTTCTCAGCTTATGTAAAAAGTTCAGGAAATATAAATATAATTAGAAATGTTATTGCACCCCCTGGACTTGAAGTGACTGGTAGATGGTTAGGACATAACTTTGATTGGTTAAGAGATAGTTTTACTGCAACTTTGAAAGCTAAGGACAGAATTTCTGTCAGATACGAAATAGCAGGCGAAGGTGAAGATTCAATTTTATGGACTGCTGGTCATAAGTGGGAACTAGGCCCAATCGCTACTCTTTGGATGCCATCAGCTAGCGAAGTCACGGTTGCAGATTATCCGAAGTATGTAGGTTTTAGTAATAGCATTAAACCAAATAAGAAAAGTTCTGATTACAATTGGTTACCAATGTGGTTAGTATCAATTGATAGGGCTACTGGCCTACTTAAGCCTGCGGTCATGGGTATAGATTATGCTCAAGCTCACCCAGTTGGCTCGGTAGTCACAAATACTTCAAGTTCATCATCAGGGTATTCTACAGGAAAATGGGAAAACATCGGTTCAGCAGTAATTGGTTCAACAACAATATATCATTGGCAACGAACTGCATAAAAAAATAAAAAGGAAAACAAAAAATGAAATTAGATTATAACTCACGTGAGATTTTCTTTGGTAATGAAGCTCTAATCGTAGCTGATATGGCTAAGGGAAGTAACGGAAAACCAGAGTTCACTAACCATAAAATTGTAACTGGTTTAGTATCAGTTGGCTCAATGGAAGACCAAGCGGAAACTAATAGCTATCCAGCTGATGACGTACCAGACCATGGAGTTAAAAAAGGCGCTACCTTACTTCAAGGCGAAATGGTATTCATTCAAACAGACCAAGCGCTTAAAGAAGACATTTTAGGTCAACAAAGAACAGCAAATGGCTTGGGTTGGTCTCCTACTGGTAATTGGAAAACGAAATGCGTTCAGTATCTTATTAAAGGGCGCAAACGTGATAAAGTTACAGGAGAGTTTATTGACGGTTACCGTGTAGTCGTTTATCCAAATTTGAGACCAACAGCAGAAGCTACAAAAGAATCAGAAACAGATTCAGTAGACGGTGTAGACCCTATTCAATGGACTTTGGCAGTACAAGCAACTGATTCAGATATTTATTTGAATGGAAATAAAAAAGTCCCTGCTATTGAGTACGAAATTTGGGGAGAACAAGCAAAAGACTTTGCTAAGAAAATGGAAAGCGGACTGTTCATTATGCAACCTGATACAGTTCTAACTGGTGCAATTACACTTGTAGCTCCTGTTATTCCTAATGTAACTACTGCTAGACGTGGAGGAAATGACGGAACAATCGTAGTGCCTGACACTTTGAAAGATTCTAAGGGTGGAACTGTAAAAGTAACATCAGTGATTAAGGACGCAAATGGAAAAGTAGAAACAAATGGCCAGCTTGCGCCCGGTGTCCATCTCGTAACGTTCTCTGCTGACGGATATCAAGATGTTACCTCAGGAGTTTCAGTAACTGAACATTCATAAGACTAAAAATTAAATAAGTAAAGGAATATATACAAAAAAATGGCAAAACAATTAAGCACAGCACGTAAGTTTAAAATGATTACAGGTAAAGACCTTTTCCAGCAACAAAAGGCAATGGATACAGAGCTTAAAAAAGAAGATGGAGAAATTACAGATGTAATGGAATTCGTTCAATATGGTCTATACTTGGCTCTTTTTCAAGATAACATTGTAAAAGCAAAAAGCGACTTTGCAGACTTTCGTTCTAGCTTTGAGTTCGATACTGACGGTAAAGGACTTAAAGAACTAGTCGAACTGTGGCAGAAAGAAATTTAATGAGCTGAAAGGACTGTAAATGATTTTAAAACATGCAATTAGATACTTAGAACTAACTGGTTCGGACTTTATTACAGATTTAAAAGACTTTGCAGACCTACAAAATTCTTTTGTCGCTGGATATATTCCTGATGACTTTACAGAGCAAATGGAGAGCTTTACAGACAAGTTATTGATACTTTGGGTAGATTGTAACGGAGGAATGCAAAACGCATTAGACGACAAAACAGAGCTTCCTACAACTAACGAGTTAATTAATATCTTCTGTAAAACTGTTTTTATTCAAGAAAAAGAGGAAACGGAAGACGAAATGGTCTTCTTTTCTTCTAGTTCATTGATTAAGAAAAAGAAAGATACTGTAAGGGAAAATAAAACCTTAGAACTTTTGACTATTTTAGGCAATAACGAAATTGATATAACACAGTTCATGGAAATGGAATTAGAACTTGTTTATAAAATAATTGAACTTATTGCAGAGAAGAAGAAAGAGGAAAAAGAAAAAGAGAAAAGGCGTAAAAGAAAGGGTATGTAATGGCAAGTAATGCAACGTTTGAGGTCGAGATATATGGTAATACCACGAAGTTCGAGAACTCACTTAAAGGCGTTAATACCGCAATGTCAGGGCTTAGGGGAGAAGCTAAAAACTTACGTGAAGCTCTAAAACTTGACCCCACAAATACCGGTAAAATGGCGCAATTGCAGAAGAACTTACAAACGCAGTTGGGCTTATCACGTGACAAAGCAACAAAATTAAAAGAAGAACTTTCTACGGTTGACAAAGGTACGTCAGCAGGTCAAAAGAAATGGCTACAACTTACTAGAGATTTAGGGACAGCAGAAACACAAGCTAACAGGCTAGAAGGCGAAATAAAGCAAGTCGAGGGTGCTATTAAATCAGGCTCTTGGAATATTGACGCTAAAATGGACACTAAAGGCGTTAATAGCGGAATTAATGGCATGAAGTCACGCTTTAGCGGTCTTAGAGAGATTGCTGTAGGTGTATTCAGGCAAATTGGTTCAAGTGCTGTTAGTGCTGTTGGTAATGGCTTAAGGGGCTGGATATCTGACGCAATGGACACCCAGACAGCCATGATTGCCTTGAAAAATACAATGAAGTTCAAGGGTAATGGAAAAGAATTCGACTATGTAAGCAATTCTATGCAGAAGCTCGCTAGAGATACAAACGCAAATAGTGAAGATACTTTAAAACTTTCAACGACGTTCATTGGTTTAGGAGATAGTGCTAAATCAGCGGTTAGTAAAACGGAAGCATTAGTAAAAGCTAACCAAGCGTTTGGTGGTACTGGAGAAAACTTAAAAGGTGTCGCCCAAGCTTATGGTCAGATGGCGGCTTCTGGAAAAGTTACTGCCGAAAATATTAATCAGTTAACAGATAACAACACGGCTCTTAGCGCTTCTTTAAAAGACACTGTTATGCAAATGAACCCACAATTACAGCAATATAGTTCATTCAATGACGCTGTTTCAGACGGTGCTGTTTCAATGGATATGCTCGATAAGGCTATGCAAAAAGCAGCAGACGGTTCAGGCAGTGCTACAAAAACTATAAGGGACACTTGGTCTGGTTTTAATGAAGACTTATCACAAGCCTTACTTCCTACTCTTGAGGCTTTAACTCCTGTTATCAATGCTATAATTGATAAAATGGACGATTGGGGAAAAGGTGCTGGTGGAACTGTATCAAATGTTATTAAGTATTTTCAAGACTTGTTTCAAAAACTACAAGAAAATGCAGCAACTTTAGCGTTTTTAGAGGCTTGGGATAACATAAAAAGCGCATTTGATTCCATAGTTTCTATTATAGGGAACGTCATAAATTCATTTCTTGGAATAAATACAGAAACAACAAAAAACGCAACAAGCATAGACAACGTAGCAAAGAGCATAGCTGTATTTGCTGGTAAACTGTCAGAAATAACGAAAAAAATAGCTGATTTTCTGAAAAAAATTAGTGAAAGTAAAACTGCTATGTCAGTCTTAAAAGGAACTTTAGTAGTTCTTGCTAGTGCATTTGCAGCTTTCAAGGTAGCTAAAGGTATATTAGGAGTAATAGATGCTTTTAAAACTATTGGAAGAGTTGCGAAATTGGCTATGGTTCCAGTAAAAGCCTTGTTTGGTTTAATTATTGCTAATCCATTTGTTGCCATAGCTGTGGCAATTGCAGCGGTCGTTGCTGGCTTGATTTATTTCTTCACTCAAACTAAAACAGGTAAAAAGATATGGGCGGACTTTGTAGACTTCTTAAAGAGCGCATGGGATAGCGTGGTTTCATTCTTTAGCGGTATTGGTCAATGGTTCGCTGATATATGGAACGGAGTAGTTGACGGAGCAAAAGGTATCTGGCAAGGTTTAGTTGATTGGTTTAGCGGAATTGTGCAAGGTATTCAAAACATTTGGAACGGAATAACAACATTCTTTACTACCTTATGGACGACTGTTGTTACTGGAATTCAAACAGCATGGGCTGGAGTTACAGGATTTTTCACAGGGCTATGGAATGGGATAGTGAATATAGTTACAACTGTATTTACAACTATTGCTTCTTTAGTGACAGGTGCCTATAACTGGTTCGTTACGACTTTTCAACCTTTAATTAGTTTTTATCAATCTATATTCGGACTAATTGGGTCAGTAATTAATGTAGCTTTTCAACTTATCTTGGCTATAATTCGTGGTGCTTATCAATTAGTTATTGGCGCATGGCAAGGTATATCAGGTTTCTTTGGTGGAATATTTAATGCTGTTAGTTCAGTAGTTTCAACAGTATTCAGCGCAATTGGTAGCTTTGCTGTTTCAGCTTGGAATGTACTGGTTGGAGCATGGAGTGCAGTAGCTGGCTTCTTTGGTGGAATATTCAACGCTGTAAGAGGTATCGCGTCATCAGTATTCAGCGCAATTGGAAGTTTTGCTTCTAGCTCTTGGGGAGTTGTTCAGTCAATATGGAGTGCAGTTTCAGGCTTCTTTAGTGGCATATTTAATTCTGTTCGTAGCGTTGTTAGTGGAGTGTTCAGTGCTCTTGGTGGCTTTGCTTCAAGTGCTTGGTCAAGAATTTCAGGTGTATTCAACGGAGTAGGTAGTTTCTTTAGCGGAGTATTTAATGGTGCTAAAAGTGCAGTTAGTGGAGTATTCGATGCTTTCGGAGGTTTTGCTTCAAATGCTTACAACGCAATAACAGGAGTATTTGACGGACTTGGTAGCTTCTTTAGTGGGATATTCGGAGGAATTAAAGACACGATAGACAGAGTTCTAGGCGGTGTTACAGGCACGATTGACAAAATATCAGGAGCTATTAATGGTATTGCAGGTAAACTTGGCGGAATGTTCAAAGGTTCTATGGTAGTAGGTTTGCCAGAATTTAACTTATCTTCTAGCGGTTACGGTTTAAGCGCAAATAGCGTATCAAGCGATAACAGAACATATAACACGTTTAACGTACAAGGTGGAGCTGGTCAAGACGTTTCTAACTTAGCACGAGCAATCAGACGAGAATTTGAACTAGGGAGGGCTTAATGGTAAGGCAGTACAAAATACATACCAACTTAGACGGAACAGATGATAAAGTTTGGGACGTTACAAATGGAAAAGTTAGATTTTATCAGCCCTCTAATTTAGGGTTACAATCAACTAATAATATCTGGCAAAGTAATGGTATTGGAGTAATGGGGACACGCTCAATTACTCAACCACAAATAGAGTTTAAATTAGAAACGTTTGGTGAAAGTTTAGAAGAAAATTATCAATTAATGAAAGACTTCATAAATGATATTCTTGGCAAAAAATTCGTTACACTTGAATATCAAACAGAGATTTTTCAGGTATATGCTGATTTAGCTTTAGCAGATGTCACAAAGACAGAGGGTTACGGTAAGAACGGAACTTTCAGCGAAAAGATAACTTTTGATATAATCACAAAGTGGTACACTTACGAAAACTTAACTTTCGATATGGTTCAAAATGGTAAAGTTATTTCTGGAAAGTCTAAAATTTATGGCGGAACAGCACCAGGATACTATAAGTATGTCAAAGGAACTTCTTACACTTATTATGGAGAAACAAACATAGAGCGTTTAAGTCGTTGGGATATAAAAGACGAAATATTTAGTTTTATGGGGATATTATATCCGAAACTTCCTAAAACACCTACTGGAGTTAGATTTTTAGACGATATTGGAAATGAATACACTGCGATTGTATTTAAGACGGAACAGGTGCAAGACTATATTTTAATTAATACAGATGTAAATGACGAAACTTATCAAGGTTGGAAGGGGACAACTGCTCTAAATTTATTCCCTGTAATGGACTTTGAGCGATACAGAACTCGTATAATTGAAAAAGGTCAAATGGAGCTAATCAATTTAAGTAAGGCAGAGTTTAAAATCAAGAGAAAGGCGGACTTCGTTTAATGTTAGAAGCCAATATTTATGATAACTTTAATCCGAACTATTATAATATATCTGATTTTAACCTTCCTAATGGCAAAAAAGAAAAAAGAGGGTTGCCGATACCAAAAGCAAGATGTCAAGTCATTAACTATGAACTGTGGGAAACAGGATACCTCTACACTTCATCAGCTACATTGACCGTTTCGGTAGAAGTTGGTGATATTGTTCAAATTCTTTTTCCTGAAGTTGTTCCAATCGAGGAAGCTCTAGGTCAAAAGAAAAAGTTGAACTTAGACATGGTTTACCTTGTGACAGATGTAGATGAAAGTAATAAAGCTACATTAAAGAACTATTTTTGGGCAATGATTGAAAGCCTTGATGTTCCGAATGCAATAACTAAAACGACAAACTCCGATATCATTGACTATCTAATTGACCCTAATAAAAATAATTTAATGAGTTATGGTTATTTCTTTAATTCAACTATCTTTGCTGGAAAGGCTACAATTAACCGTAAAGCGGAAACTTCATCAGCTCATGACGTAGCTAAAAGAATATTTTCTAAGGTTCAATTTCAACCAACTACAACAATTCAACATGCTTCATCTGAAACAGACCCTAGAAACTTGTTATTTATTAACTTTGCCTCAAGAAACTGGAATAGAAATAGAATCACAACAAGAGTAGATGTTAAACAAAGCGTGACAATGGACACGGAAACAATAGTAGAACGATCGGCTTATAATTTCGCTGTTGTATTCGTTAAGAATAAGGCAACAGATGACTATACAGACCCTCCTAAAATGTACACAGCAAAAAATAATGGAGATGTCATTGACTATAGTACTTATGGCGGAGACGGAACAGACTTGCCAGAAGTAAGGACAGCAAAAACATTATTTTATGATAGAGATGAACACGGAAACCCTCCAGACATGTCTACTATTAAAGCAGAAGTTTCGCCCTCTACAATCGTCACAAGATTAATCTTTAACCAAAATGAACTTTTGCCTTTATATGTTAATGACTTGGTAGATATATGGTATGACGGTAAATTGTATTCTGGGTACATAGCAGACAGAGTTAAAACAGAGTTCAATGATAGACTTATCTTTGTAGAAAGTGGAGACAAACCAAATGTTATATGAGTATGTTGCTACTTATGGCGACAAATATAGAATAGATAGCTTCACAGGGTACAGAGAGCTACGTAAAGACCACTTAGAACTTTTATCTGGTAAAGTATATTATAATAGTGAAAACTCGCTTAGAATTGAAACTACGCTCTTGTACGAAGTAGGTCAATTTGTATCAATTGGTGGTTATCCTTATGGCGGTAGAAAATTTAGATTATTAGAGCTATCAATTACTGATAACCCAGTTTTGGATAAAGCAAAGATAATTTCAAGAAAGGTTAAAAATGACAATTAAAAACTTTACATTCTTTAGTCCAAATGGTACAGAGTTTCCAGTCGGTTCTAATAATGACGGTAAGCTATACATGATGTTGACAGGAATGGACTATGGAACAATTAGGCGCAAAGACTGGACAAGTCCATTAAATACAGCTCTTAATGTACAATATACTAATACTTCAATTATTGCTGGCGGTAGATATTTTGAACTATCAAACGAAACAGTAGCCCTAAAGCCTAATTCTGTCAACTATATTCATGCAAATATTGACTTAACGCAAACAGCACACCCTGTAAGTTTATCGGCTGAAACTATAAATAATAGCAACCATGTCGACTTAAATAATAGTTCTGGTGTCCTAAAGGTTTTGATTGATATCAGAACGACTGATGGTTTAGGGGTAATCAGTTCTGAAATACCAAAACAAATAACTACATTGGACGAATTAGCAACAAAGACAGCTAAAATCGAAGACTTGACAGTCAAAGGAGATATCAAGGACTGGACTAGTGTTTCAATGCAAAACGTAGCTAGTGCAACTCTTCAATATAAAAAAATTAACGGTGTCATTTGTTTACGTGGGTCAGGAAACTGGGGTGCCTTTAGAACAAATTCTACAAAAGTTGTCGGAAGTTTGCCACCAGAAGTAAGGCCAACTGATAACACTCAATTTGAAATGACAACACAACGTGCAAATAACAACAATAAACCAATGGAACTACTAATAGATACTAACGGTACGATAAGCGTATGGAGTTACTCTGCTGGTTCAGGTAACTATGGCGGTGTCGTAGGGACATATTTACAATAGAAAGCAAAACATAATGGTAACGAAAATGATTTTAATAACTATCTTAATTTTAGCGATTTTATTTGCTACATGGGTTAAAGATAGAGAAGCGATGAACCCACCTTTCAAGCGTAGACTTGTAATTGACTTAACTGTGATATTCTCTCTGTGGGTTTTATATGCAGTTTTCTTCTTTACGCAAACACCCTCAACTTCTGATATTGCTAAAACTGTGATTAATGTAGGTTTGCTATACTTTGTAGGTCAATTTATTTATTTGATTGCAAAAATCAGTCCTATGTTCGACGGTTTGGTTAAACTTCTTAAGAAACAGGGAGTTAATATTCCAGAAGTTGAAGAAGAACAAACGGAGGATAAAAAAGAATGAATATAACTAATGCTGGGGTACGTGGTTATAATCCTACTGGGGTTGTAATTCACAATGACGCTGGGTCAAATGGTGCTAACACTGGTTTCTATAATAGTTGGTTACCTAATCACGATCCAGAAAATGGCTTTGCACACGTTTATATCGCTTCAGATGGACGATTGCAGGCTTCTGATTTCTCTAATATGGCATGGCATTGTGCTAACTCATACGGTAATGCAAATTATGCTAGTTGGGAAGTGTGCCAATCAGAGGGCGATTTAAGTCAGTTCTTGAGGAATGAACAGGCGGTTCTTGATGACGTAGCTAAGTACATGAAACAGTGGAGCTTAACTCCTAATCACGATACTGTGAAGTTACATCAAGAGTTATCAGCAACATCATGCCCTAGACGTTCAGTAGAAGCTCATGGTGGAACGGTAGAAAGCTGTCGTTCATACTTTATCGCAGAACTAAATAAACGCCTTACAGGGCAAAATACAAATACAGAAAAGAGAAAATACAAAATGTTTGCAATTTATTCAGACGGTTCTAATAAACAACTTTATATCCTCAACGTAGCCACAGGCAAAGAAAATAAAATCACTAATGACGAACGTAAAGCAATTCTAGCTGATAACGTTATGAAAGAAATGGTGGTTGACTTCGGCAAAGCAAATCGTACATCACTCGGAAAATCTAACGAAGCACTTAAAAAATTCCGTTAATATAAAAAAAGAACCTCACTTAATTGTGGGGGTTTTCTTTTGTAATTGAGCATATTTTAAAGAGGATATACCTACTTTCTATTTTTAATTAATTTATTTTGTTTATTTGGTTACTTTTGTTATTTCATAACCCAACAATAACTTGTTATTCTTCAATTGCTTTCTCCTTAGCTTGCCTTATATGCTCATATTTTGCTTTCTCTTGCGTTTTAAACTCTTGTTGATATAATTGTGCCACAATATCATTAAAGTTGTTATTTGCCCTTTTATGAGCGAATTGAATCAACGCTATACTTCTTATTGTATCATCTGTTAATATAAAAATTATTTCCACCTCTTTTAGATATATTTTGCATAGTGACCTTTTAATTTTCGGCCTACCCTTATTGATTCACAGCATGCATTCCTTTTTAAACCTAGATAATACGATAATTCGGTTGCACTGTCATAAATCGTTCCATTCCACAAAACTTTCTTTTTCTGATTTTCATGCATTGCATGAATTCCTGTGTTTCTTCCGTCTCTATGCTGTCTTTTTACATTTTCTGATAAAGTTACATATTCAAGATTTTCTAACCTATTATCTGTTTTGATTCCATTTAAGTGGTCGACGGTTAGTTCACTTTCTCCTTTAAAAGCTGACATGACAATTCTATGGACGAGCTCTCTTCTTCCGTTTATAGATGTTTGCAAATAACCACAAGTTGAACTAAATTTCTTTTTCTTTAGACCATTTTTAGTTATTTTAAATACTTCGCCATTATCATGAACAATATAATTTGTTTTATATCTAGTTTTATTCATTTATTCTCCTTTATGTGTACGTGAATTATAATATGCTTTCGCCATAACTATGTCTTTATTATTTGCTTTCATATTTTTAAATGACTTAATAATTTTATAATCGCCCTGTGTATTAATTTCAATTAAACGCATTTCAAATAAAGGAACAAGCCTATACATTGTTAATACAAACGCAAAATCATTATTTGCTTCTTCTAGCGTGTCGCTTGTTTTATAATAATCTCCGTCTATTGCGTTATACCAAATTTCATAGTTCATGCTATCCTACTTTCTGTGTTTCAATTGCTTACCTGATTAATTGCTTCAATAATATTATTGCCAGCATTTATTAGGATTTCATCACTTACAGTTACATTCTTTCTTGAAAATAGTTCGTTCTCAATCTTCATAAAGTGCATTGCTTTAGCTAAAAATTGAGCTGATGATTCATAGTATAATGTTTCTAGCTCATCATCTGAAAGCTGTGTTAAATCATCATTAGCAAAAGTTGTTAGTTTTCGCTTAATCTCTTTGCCGTTGTCATCTTCTTCTACGTAAAAACGTCTCATCTATTCATTCCTCTAATTTCAAATTTTTCAATAATATACCGTTTAGAACCAAGTTCAAAGCTGACTAGATAATTATTGAAAGGGTCATTCTTGTTCAAGTCATTAGCAATCTTTCTAGCTGTTTGCTGTGGATATTTCGACCTATTTATCTGACTTGTATACTTGTGCAATATTATCTCATTACCTCCCTTTGCATTTTACGCTTTAATCGTTGCTTATACAGATACTCTTTACTTGGCTCTAAGCTAGACAATAACTCATCTAATAAGTCAAACGCTTCTCCGTTATCTCCTACGCTATCAATCTTTTTAAGTGTAAGCTCGTGCATTTCATCATCATTGAAAAACATAGTAAGATAAGGGAATGCTACGGTATTCGGTAAACTCAAGCGTGATTTAGTCATTTTTAAGTTAGGATATTTACCTGTTTCAGCTTTAACTTTTGATTCAAACTGACTTATTCCGACACCTTGCTCTTTTAGCACGCTATTAATTCTTTCATACAATTCTTGATTTGTCATTATGCTATAACCTCTATAATTTCAGTATGCTTTTTAACTTCTTGTTTTTGTTCTTCTGGAAGTAATTCGTTCCATTTTAAAGCCTCTTTTTTATCATAAAACTTACGTGTTTTAATTTCTTTTTCCAATATCCAAGATACTGTGTAGTATGTAAATTCATCTTTCATTATCCAATTACTCCTGTCTTGATGTTTAGCCTTTGCTGACTTGATAAGTGATATAAATTGCACCACTTACAGTAATAAGCTCTAACTGGTATCTTACCAGCTTTCTTTTTATTATGCTGTGCATTTGCTATTGAATATAAAGCGCCCATTTTTGTGTATTTGCGTTTTTTACACATATTATTCACTAGCTTTCTTAATCATTGCTTGCTCATAAGCTATAATCGTTCCTTCAAACATAACACTTTGGATTTCTCCTTGTTTGATAAACCCTTTTTGTTCTAATTGAATTACTTGTTTTGTTAATCCTTTTAATGTAAGTGCTGTTGCTACTTTAATTTTATACTTAGGTTTTCTGTTAAATAATTTCATTTATTTTTTCACCAAAACTTTCTATTTTCGTGTCTTCGTAATTAATTATCAAAAACACTCCATTCATTTATCGTAAATAATTCAAAGCCTTTTAACTTGTCTTGCTTTTCAATTGCCACCTGCTTGTTATCTTGCTCTCTTAGCAGTTCGATTATAGGTCTACCAATATCAAACCACTTGATGACCGTATTAGCTTTAAGTCCAAAATACTTAGCACATTGAGCTTTACAACTAAAGTGTAGTTCTTCTTCTGTAATAGGGTTATAAGCTACTATTTCCCTATCCTTTCGTATTGCCATTATTTGACCACCTTTCTATAAGACTATTGTATCAAAAAAAGCCAATGCTGTCAAACATTAACTCTTATTTCTAACTTTCATTCTTCTACTTTCTTTTTAAAGTGTTGTAAATGCTTAGCTACTTCATGTTTATCAATTTCTTCTTGTGTCCAAAAATAACGTTTTTGATTAGGCGCTTTAAGGAAAAATTCCAGTCCAATATCTTTTGCCAAATAGCCATTTCTGTCTTGAGGTTCAGGAATACAGATATAAAATAACTCATCTTCTTCTACTTCCCATTTATCACGGTTCAATAATAACCATAAGTGAACTGCTTTAGTATACCCACTTAATCCAAATACTTCTAAAATATCTTTATATTTCTTTGTATCGCCAAGTTCTACTTCTTTAAACAATTTGTCGAAAATCTCTCTGCCAAAACGTTTACTATATATTGTGTCATCAGTATCTAATGTTTGATGTTCTTCTAGCCATTCGTTTAACTCTTTAGAGATAATAATTTTTTCTGTCATTTTATTCGCCTTTCCATTGTTTAAAATCATCAGCTATATCTTGTGCAAAGCCCATAATATCTTCAGTAGTGTAGTATGTGAGCTTATTCTCGTTACTTAAGCTAGCTAGTTCTCCTGCATAGTCTAGAGCCTTGTTACGGTCTTTGTCGTAGCTCTCGCCCTCTTTCTTGCCAGCTCTTACTAGATACTTTAATACCTGCATTGTATACCAACCTACAAGCTCTTCGTAGTTAAAATTATGTTTCAAGTATTCATTAAGTTCCACACCATATTCGTTGGCATAGTGCTTATTTTCTTTAAAATTCATTAGATGTTACCTCCAAGCCATGTAATAAGCAACGTCGCAAGTATACCTATCCAAGTGATAGCGATAAGTGTAAAGCTGACACCTGCAACTATCATTAAAGTTTTTACTGTATCTTTCATTTTGTTCTCCTTAATTTGATTGTCTGTATTTTTCCATAACTTTAGGGTATTTGCTAACAAATTGCAATTGTTCTTGATGTAAACGACTTGACCAATGGAATAGTCTATCAATTTCAGCTAAGGCGCTCAACTTTGCATACATCTCTTTAATGTAAAACTCTGCATTACCTAATGACTTCCAGTGTGCTGATGTTCTCACAGAGTACCCATTTTCAGCAAGTTTACTTGCGTTGATATCAGCCTTTTCTTTTTTCTTCATCAGGCTATCAATCTCTTTAAATATAATCTTTAACAATTTCACTTGATAGCTTTGCACTATTTCTTCAGTTGTCATCTCTACACTTCCAAACCATTAATTTCTTCTAAAGTATCCCAGCCTATGTTTGCTTTAAAACTTTTAACTTCTCTCTCTACTTGCGGCAAAGACGGGTCTGTTTGTATATAATTCCACCATTCAGAGCCATCATATTCCCCTCGTTTCATGATGAAATCTTTCCCTTTAATCATCAGGTTACATGCTATTTCTTGACCGCCAAGACCACTATCATAATTCGTTTTTTTCATCAATTCGAGTGCTTTATTTGTATTAATTTTTGTCCTTGTACTACCAATATATTCAATATCGGCAATTGTTTTATCATGGAATGATAAAATTTCTACTGTTTCATCATATAAATTCATTTTTCGTGTTCTCCTCTATTTATAATTACATTCTATCAAATTGCTTTCCCTTTGTCAAGAATTAACTGTCTTTAACCATAAATGATTTTTCATTTCTTTATAAATTTTTCCGTTTTCAAAGACTATTAAATCATCTATTTTTTTGTATCTCATCTATTTGCTCCCTTTCGTTCTAATCAGGTCAACTAATGCAAAAAAAGTATATAGTCCAATTCCAACTAATGCTATTATAATAATTTTACCAACTACTGATTCAATACTCATTTATTTCTCCTTTATTCTATATACTATTATATACTATTTATTCTTAATTATCAAGCGATGAATGCAATAAACCACTAATAAAATAATTGTTATTATAAACAGCGGCGGAATAAATACAGTTACCGCAAACCAAACGATAGAAACTAAAGTATAAATCATGATTTTTAGTATTAATTTACCTGTTTTAGTTTCTTGAAAAGTTATATCCTCATCTAATGATGAATCATCTTCTTTTAAATTACCGTAAAATATTTTGTCTTCATTTACTTCGTACTGGTTTCTACAATAATCACATTTACCATTAGTGAAATTTGAAGCCCCACAGGTTACGCATTGCATTAAATTCACTTTATAACCTCTATTATATGCCCTTTTAGTTTATAACCTTTACTATAATTTTTCCAAGCTGTTGAATTGGCAACTCCAACGGATTTAGATAAATCGCTGAAGCTTCTAAATTCCTTTCCATTCCATAATACTTTTTTATCATGAAATCTTTTTGCATTTTCTGTTTGTGTTACATACTCTAAATTATTCAAGTTGTTGTTTTCTTTATTTCCGTCTATATGATCAACAGTTAAATCAGACTTACCCTCAAAAGCCTCCATTACTATTCTATGTACTCTTTCTTGTTTCCCATTAATTTTTGTTACTTTATAACCGTATTTATTGGTTGCTTGTTTTTTCTTTCTTATATATTTTTTGTTTTCTTTAAATACATCTCCTTTATCACTAACTAAATACTTTTCTTTATATCTTACTACTTTCATTTTCTTTTCCTCTTTCTTTAACTATATGTATTATTATATCAAAAAAAACTCTAAGCTGTAAAGCCTAAAGTCTTATATTATATTATTGTTCTTTCAATTTATTTTTGAACCAGATGATTCGTTCTTTGAACCAAGCGTCAACTCCTTCAGGTCGTAGCCATTTCCCTTGCTTCACACCGTTCTTTTCCATAAAATCAATCACTTTATCAGGAGTTTCAAGTTCGCCAAATAAGCTAGGTTTAACAGCGTTAAATTTACTAAACATTTCCAGCGTTTCGATGTAGCTATCTTTCAGAAGTTCCGTATCAAGCAATTTTTGGGCCTTTTCAGCACGTTTAGCAAGTCGTTCGTTAGCTTGTTCCAGTTGCTCTTTTTGACGCTGTAAGCTCAAGTTATGATTGATGTAAGCAATTTGCTGTGCATGTCGTCCAAGTTTGCCTTGTGTATTAAGCTCAATCAGTTTAGCTAAACCCTCGCCAAGAATTTCATCAGCTACAAGATTATGCTTGTATTTTTTATTTGTGTTTCGTACGTAGTTGTCAAGCGTTTGTTTGATTTTAAGTTTTTTGTGTAATTCTCGTAGTGTTGTCAATTTAATACTCCTTCATATATTTTACCAAACTTCAAAGCATTAATTTTAACTAGTTGTTTCAAATCTGATATAAATTGCTGTTCCCCGTCAAAGTCAAATGGCATTGATACATTTTCCTTGATCCAAGTGAAAGCTCCGTCAAAGTCTTGTCTTAGTAAGCTCATTTTATCCACGATATCGATAATTTGCTCTCTCTCTTCTGCTGTGTACATGTAACCGACTTTCTAGAAAGGCAAATCTTCCGTGTTAACTTCAATCGGTTCAGAACCACCAAATAAGTCTTGTTTAGCTTGTGATTGACTATTATTATCATTATAGATAAATACTTTTTCAACCGTAGGAAAAACAAAGTTATAATTTACATATTCGCCTGATTCCTTAGCTTGTACACGACCGCTGACCGTTACTGTGTCGCCTAATTGAATGAAGTCAGGCAAGAAAGCCGAACCATATGCAACTTTTACATTAGAACCTTTTTCTTTTTCAAACAATGGGACTGAAATAATTTTCTTGTCGCCTTTTGCTGTGTTTACTGTACGTGTATTTTTTTCGTTCGCTTGTGCTGTTACTGTGATGATTGCCATTTATTATTTTCCCTCTGTTGCTTTCCAAATTGTCATAATATCAAAGATTTCTTTTTTTGTCTTTGTTTTAAGTAGTTCCATGTTAGGATATCCTAGTTCTTCAGCTCTATTTAGCGCCGGCTGGATCTCTCTAAGACGTTGCTTTTCAGCTTCCAACAGTTTCTGTTCTTCTGTCAAGTTGGGCAAATCTTCATTTGCGTAGATATATAATCCTAAACCATGACGAGCGATTGCCTTAACCAGTCCACGTTGAATGGCTTTATTTACGTCCATTGAAGTAATTTTTTCAACTGGGATAGATTGGTTACGATAGTCCATAACAGGTAGATACTCAATGTGCTCTAAACCCTCAATAGTCATTCCAACTTTAACCCAAGCTGTGTGACCGTCTGTGTGATAATTTAACCCTTGTTCATTTTCATAAACTTTGCTGTTAGCTTCAGGATATACTTTTTTAACTTCAGCCCAAGCAAACGCCCAACTCAGATAGTCAAGATTATTCTTTTTACTCTTTTTATCATTAACATTAATGACGCTTAATTTTTCGTATACGCTCATTTTTCCTCCACTTAAAACCGCCAGCGCTTTTTCTTTTTCCGTTGCAACATGCACTTATACTAGTTGCGAAAACCCCTGTTTCTTGTTCTGCTTGGTGCATTGATTCAAATTCATTTAATACATTGTCGTTTAGGTCTAATTGAATAACTTTTTGGGAGAGTTTTTCAGCAGCCCTTTTTGTTCTAGTACCGTGTACGGCGTTCTCTCTTTCAGTGCACCATTCAAGGTTACTTAAATCGTTATTTAACTTATTTTCATCAATGTGGTTAACTTGAGGCTTTTTTCCAGGGTTGTCTATAAAAGCAGTTGCTATAATTCTATGCAGGAGCAGTTTCTTCTGTTTATTATGTTTATATAAGCAATGCCTTAAATATCCGTCTTTAGTGACCCAAGGTTTAAGCACTATACCACTTTTTATATTTCTGACTTTGCCTAGATTAGATACTTCGTAATTTTCAAAACCCTCAATTTTAACAAAAGTTTCAACTTCGCTCATTCGACAGCCTCTTCTTTCCAACCTTGGTTTTTAAGTTCTTCAGTAACTTTTTTCACAACTTCCTCAAGCTGTTCTTCATCAAATTTAATATTAATTGTTTCCATTTTCTACTCTTTCCACGATAAATACGTTCCCTTGTCTTGTAATTTCTATATTATATTTGAGCATTGGTAGGATCCAACCTTCGTCACAGTAGTTCCACAAGTCATTTATCAAGCCATATAAGCACTCGTTAGGTTCTGCCCTATACTTTACTTCGTCCATCTCTTCGAGCTCTTTAGATAGCTTTCTTACGCCTCTGGCATAATGTTTACTAGCTTTTTCTTCTGCCCTTAAACTTTTGTAATTGCTTTTCATAAATGAACTTTCTAATATCTTCTTTCTGCTGTTTTTCCTCTTTATCAGACCAGCCAACCTTTTGACCTTTTCGCTTGCCACTTTGATAAACTCGTCTGTTATCTTCTGGAAAGCCATTTTTCTCAAAGTACATTCGAGCATATTCAAAGTAATTTAAACTGTTGATGTACTGCTGACTTCCCTTTTTGTGATAATTGAGGGCTATTAATCGCCTTTCAGCTAGAGATTCAAAAGATGTTATCATACTTTTTCTTTGATGAAGCCTAAAAGTTTCAAAGCTACATATTCTTCGCTATCTTCTTCAACCTCTTTTGCAAATTCTTTATCACTAGTTAGTTCTTCTTCTCCAGCATAATATAAAGGCGCAAACCTAGTCTTATCAGAGAAGTTATAAAATTTAAATTTAGGTTCAATGACTTCATAACCGTTAATAACAGCGTCTAACATTTTTTCTTTTTCATTGAATTGTCCAAATGGTTGTTCTTTTGTTGTTTCATAAACTTTTTCATAACCGTCTTCAAGAGGATAGTTCCAACCCCAACGAGAAATATAATAAAATGCTTTGCTTTTATCTGTCCCAAATGTTTTAAGATAATCAGCTTGTTCTTTTGTTAGTTTAACTACCATTTGTTAGTTCTCCTTTATTTCTATATATATTATTATATCAAATTACTTTTGCTTTATCAAACATTAGATGATATTTTTTTATTTATTTCTGATTTTAATTGCAATGCTCTAATTAATGCACGTTTAGAATATTCATTTTCGCAAGCTGTATGCAATTTTTTTGACTGTCTGACTAGAAATCCAGCACGTTCAAGCCATACTTTGAAAAGTTCATCATTATGCCATTCTGCTTTTATCATTTCTTCTAATGCACGATACATCCAGCCATACACTTCAGCATGTAAATTAATCGCTTTGTTCTTATAATTAATCATTTTCTGTTACCTTTCCTTGCTCTTTAGCTAAGTCTAAGAAAGCCAGTGCCGATTCTTTCGTCGTTTCGATTGGAGTTTCCTGTTTGACTTCTTCAATTAGTTCGCTATCAGGTTCTTTTTTATCTTGTTCAATCGATGTAAAAGCCGAACCAACATAACCCCAAAGAATTTCATTATTGAAAGCAAAGTTTCTAGCAAATACTTTCATGATAGAATATCTGTTTTTAGTCTTACTATTAATTTTAGGTGACATAGTAAAGGCAATCTCATACCATGATGGAATTGTCGTAGCTCCCAATATATGGCTTGGAATGATACGAAAATCACGCTCTGTTAAAGATTGCTCACCAGCTTGTTTTCGAGCATGCGCCACAATCATAAATGTAACATACTTGTCGTGCTTCATATCTAAAGTATTTCTAAGGTTTGTAATTCCTCTTAGGACTTCTGCCATTGGTTGGTTTGCGTTGATTATATCGTTGTCCTCTAACAAGTCTTTTAGAGGGTCTAAGATAACAAGTCCGATGTCTTTTTCTAGTATGAAGTTATATAGTTCTCTAAGACCTACATTGTGCTTTTTCCCTTGGCTGTCATATTTCCATGTATCAAGTTTGAAAGCTCCACCATGTAAAAAATATAAGTTATCAGGACTATCTCTTCTTGAACCTTTCAAGCGTTGATGTTCTGTCAGTCTGCTATTTTCATTCTGAATAAATAACACGTTAGTTTTAGTTGTTTCTCTGCCAGCGAACGGCTCTCCTAGTGCCAATGCCTGCGCTAAGTCTTGCGCTAGTGAGGATTTCATACTCTTCTCGCTACCTGTTATAAGACCGAGTGATCCTTTAGGCAATATATCTTGTACATTCCAAAGTAGACCTCCTGCAAAGTCATCTGATTCTTTAAGTTCCTTAGCTGTGCTTACTTTATCAAATAGGCTAGTCATTTTTTTCTCCTTTAGTATATAATAACAAAAAAGACTTGAAAAGTCAAGCCTTAAATCTATTAAGTTCATAAATATGTAGCCATAAGCAATAGGCTAGTCACTAGTTACCTCCGTTGGCTCTGACTCTACGCAATAAACTTTATAAGGACTTTCTCTTGTCTCTTTGTTTATATAATCTCTCCAAGCAACAAAGCTATTATTTAAAGCCTTGCATTGATATACCGCTTGATAGAGCTTATTATAACAAGCTAATCTCCTACCTCCTAAAGTTTTAACGGGTTGTTCTGGGTTAATTGTTAATGCTACATAATAAAATTTCATCTATTCTCCTTTTCTTATACCATAGTATCAAATTATTTTATATTTGTCAAATATTAAATTCTATTCTGTGCTACTTTTTAACATAGCCCTTAGCCCTTATCGTGTCGTATAATCCCAGCAAGTTAAAAGAAAAGACTACTTAATTTCAAAACTTTTCTATAAATAACTCTGTCAGACTTCTACGCGTCACGGAGTGTTTCTGTTCACGACACTCATGGAACTCATAATCTTTTATTTCATGCTACGCTCTAGGCTATTTGTAAAGTAATCACATTTTCAATTGAGTCTAGGTTTTAAGCAACTATCCTGACCCTCAAGCGTAAGATTATAAATGACTTTCGATATGTTCAACTTTATTCAATATTGAATTCTCTATTTACATTAGTTACAAGTCATTCAGCAACTAACTATTCAATTAACTTATTTAATAATATCAAAGTTTTTTCATCTTGTCAACTATTAGATACTTATATTTTAACATATCATGTTTTTCATAAAAAAAAGTATGACATTACAAAAATATCAAATTAAATCAAACACTCCGGAATTCCTTTAGAAACCTTACAAACAGTAGCTTCTTGTGCTTACTGATTTCTGTATATACAAACAGACTCATTTTGTACTTACGGCCTTAATCTCTTGTCAAATCGGCGTAGCATAATAAAAAGCCACTAACGTGGCAGTTATATTTTTTCTATTTTTTCTCCATTTAATTCGCTATCATGTCTCAAGTGATAAGATATATTTGATTGTGTTGTTCCAAAGTGTTCTGCTATTTCTTTTTGACTTTTGAAAAATATATTATTCCATTTATATTTGTTTTTTTTATTCCTTTTATGTTTTGTTCTTTCGTATAAACTTCCACCAAGTCTTTTATCTCTTCTCCTATTATTTTCTTTGTGAGTAACTATTTCTAAATTATTAACATTATTATTTTCCTTATTTCCATCTAAGTGGTATACATCAAATCCTTCTATTTCTCCTAAAAAAACTCTTGCTATAATTCTATGCAAATATTCGTTTTTATAATGTATAGTCACTCTGACATATCCGTTATTTTGTTTTGTTACGGTTGGTTTTTTATCTACAACATTTCCGTTTTTAGTGATTCTTTTTATTTTACCGTCACTAGAAACTAAATAAATACCTTTATATAATTTTTGTTCAACTTTCATTTATTCTCCTTTACTTTTATAGTATACCATTTTATAATTATTTTGTCAATAAATGGATATTATTACGATAACACAAAGAAAAATATGGAAAAATGCGTTTGATATAATATATACATGAGGTCGAGAGAGGAAACAAATAAATGACTGACGAACAACTTTTATATAAAATGGAAACTTTGTCACGTTATGATTTTAGCGAGTTTCTTCATGATTGTTATGTTAATGGATTAATAACAACACGACAACTTTTTGAGTTTAAGGGAGAATAAAGAAATGAATAAAGAACATGTTTTAGCACAAAAAGAAGTATTAACTCCGATTGAATATGAACACTATATTAAGCACTTGTTTGATATTGGCGAACTAAGCAAAGAGTTTTATATTGAATTGAGTTCTGATTTATGAGCAAAGCCTTAGCGATTGACTTTAGTACCTCTAATACTGGTTATGCGTTTCGTAATCCTTTAACAAATGAGTATGTAGTTGGTTCAATAGCAGGTGGTAAAAGCAAAGATCCTTTGGAACGTGCAAAGATAATTGCTGACGGCATAACAGAAATTATTGAGCATTATAACTTATTTGACTACTTTATTTATATTGAAGAACCTATCATCACGTTCAAGTCTAAAGGCAATATATCACTGATTAGAGCTAACGGTTCATTCTTAGGAGTCATGCGTAACCGTCATAACATTGGCTATGTTGATGTTCCAAATTCTAAATGGTGCGGTTATCATCTAATTAAAGGTAAGAGTGCAATGCGAAAAGTACAAAGCATTGAGATACTTAAAAGCTATAATATAGTACCTGATAATGATATCAATGATGACATGGCAGACGCCTTTTGTATCTTACTCTATGTAGAAAGTCAGGAGAATAAATGATTGTAATTAATATTATGACTGTATTATTGTCAATATGGTTCTTGATATCTATGTTTGCTAATTGGTACAAAGAAGAATATAAAGAATCACTAATATGCTTATTAATTAGTGTAGTATTATTTATAAGTGTATTTGGATAACTTGAGGAGAATAGACAATGATTGTAATTAATATTGCCTTGGTTATTCTTGGCATTTTATATGGTGTAGGTTCAGTTACAAACTTTAAAGAGTGGTATTATCGCCACGACTATCTAGCTATTATACTAAGTGTATTTACATCTATCTTATTGGTAGTGGCTGGAGTATTAAATATTTTATATTGATGAAAGATTTATAATGGAGTCTTTACAACAAACAAGGACTTAATAGCACTAGAGGTTACGTCCATTGTAAATAATAACAGGTTGTTAGTGTATACCGCAAAGAAAACTATCCGTTACTCTTGACGATATAAGAATTAAAAAAGTAGGTGTACTGATTGACGGTACTTAAATGTTATAGAGTTGACAGCCAAGCATAGGGTGCAAGGTGACGGGAATGCCTTAGTTAAATGAGTGTCGCCAACTAACAGCCCTTTGTATTTATAGGATATAGCCAAATTGGTATGTGGTAGTCAGAGTCGCAATCTGGTACTGGTTCGATTCCAGTTGTCCTAGTTCTCCTTTATTTATTATATGTTAGTACGTCATAGAAGCTGAAAGCATATAATAACACTTGATATAGATAATAGTAAGAGGTAGCGCCTTGAGCTAAGGAATGCTGGTGCAAGTCCAGTCCAAGTGATGTGTGGTGTATAGTCCACATGTAAAGTGTCTAATCGGTGTACAACGTATGGCACAACTATACTGAATCATATTGTGGGCAACTGTGCATGGTTGCTAAGGTATGAGGTTAGAGTAATTGGAGGAAGTACAGGTCACGACTGTGTGGGGTTCGATTCCCTGCTACTCTATTTCAATTGAATAGCTAAGTGGCTACTATTAAAGGGTCGAGTAGTTAGTGAGTAAAACAGCGGTGTACTAACAGCTTAGTGTGTAAGGACAAGTGGGTTATGTCTCGAGTATAACGTAGGTTCGATTCCTATATGTCCTATACTAATATAGTATCTAATAAGATACCAGCTACTGATAGTTAGGAATAACAAGATGAGGTAGTCATAGTTAGTGGTATAGTCTAATGGTAAGACAGCATGACAAGTGTAATACGTGGGTTCGATTCCCAATACTGCTATAAGATAAGGGAGAAGCAAATGATTATATTATTATTTATTATTATGATGTTCATTAGTCCAAGCATAGCATTGTTATTGTTGCTGTTAGTTATTAACCCAGTGTTCGCATTGCTATGGCTATTAGTATGGCTTGCTATTAAACTATGATAGGTGACATTAGGCCAACTAATAAGCAAA
>ENA-OPMI01000211-OPMI01000211.1-human-gut-metagenome-genome-assembly--contig:-NODE-211-length-29070-cov-5.088058_pt1 | contig 29070 bp, 23 predicted proteins | sample MGYA00241523_ERZ501743 | MGnify/ENA primary metagenome ERZ501743 (study PRJEB25962, sample SAMEA2042650) | human gut metagenome | biome: human gut; feature: human-associated habitat; material: faeces... | reverse complement strand
AGATATCATAAGCGAAACGCTGCCCTCAGTCTCCGAAGCTTTTCCCTGGAACTTCTTAAAACACTTGCCATTGTGTCAAACTGTGATAAAATAAGAATGTCTTTACAAGTGGAGCGGACTTGTAAAAGGTGCTGTTTACCAATTCCGAACAGCCACGGATTGAAAAAATAATATTTTAAATAATGCTTTTCAGGCATTAAAAAAGAGGGGCTTTTAATCCCCTCTTTTATCGTTTTTACCAGCACCATAGCAATTGTAAAATGCTTCTGTTAAAGCCCCTAATTGCTCCGGTGTTAGCTCTTCTTTAAGCTCGTCAGGTACCCAACTATAAGAGTTGTTGAAGCTGTCGGCACAAGTACCAATTTTACAAGCTTCTTTGACCTTTTGAAGTTTATACATTTCTCCAAGTTCTTCTGTTGTGATATCACCGGCTTTTACTGCTTCTCTTCCCTCTTTGGTCAGGATGCTCATTGCATCCTCTTTTCTGATTGTTCCGATTCCTGTGATCTTCATATGTCGTTCTCCTTTCCGGTTTCCTAATCATCAATAGCCCTTATTAAATATCCGTATACTTTAACCTGCTCCCATTTTTCTACGTCTTTGCCGTTAAAGTGAGTTCCCTCTTCTTTCCTGACTTTTACCTCGCACTCTTTTTCATCGTCGTAAAACCAAACGTAACAATTCGTTACCTTAATGCACTTCAGCGCATCAATACTTGGCATTGTGGCTGGTTTGTAATATTTGCCGACTTCAAATTTTTTCATGTTGTTCCCCTTTCTTGGCTTTGCATTTCTTTGTTCTGTAATTATAATAAACCTTTTATCGTTTATTGTCAATACTTTTTTAAATCTTTTTTGGTTTATTTCTTCTCTACATATTTAATGATATTTCCCGGTTGCATATCCAGTAACTTACATAATTTTTCAATCGTCTTAATCCCTACCATTTCATTTTTGCGGATTTTTTGTACCGCTGACTGGCTAATTAGGTTTTCTTTTAATATACGTGTAGAGTTATAGCCGCTTTCCTTAAGCGTACCAAGCACATCTATTTTATATACAAGCATAGCTTTGTACCCTCCTGTATTTTTTCTTACATTATATAATTTGTGACTTATAAAGTCAATTCAAAAATAATCTAAAAAAAGTTTATTTGTCTATTTGTGTATTTTGTCAATTGTTTTGTGCCTTGCATTTTGATATATTTTAGTCAAATTGTATTTTTTGCACAAAAATAAGGTGCAGGACTGTTTCATCCTGCACCTTATAAATTCTAAAGCCTCGGTTTATTCTGTTTTACATCCTGTTTATTTTCCATAGTTTTTGCCCTTTGGAATATCTCTGCAGTTGTCTGTCCCGTCAGATCAGCCCACCGGCCCATGCACTCATTATAATGTTCAATCGCCTCTGTCACATTATCAGATTTATAAGATGCATACAGATATGGTGGCTGTGGAACTCCGTCCTTGAATACCTGCATGACTATCTGCTGACGGATAAGCAGAGGACCGGTTCTCATGTGCTCCATGCCGTTCAGCTCGTTCTGAAAACGTGCAAATACCTTGTCGTTTCCATTTTCAACCGTAAAACACTGCGCCCTTATATATTTACCGACTATAATGGGATTATCAATATTCAGTTTTGTGTTTTTAATTGCAAAACGTACACCATCCCTGTTTTTCTCAGCAAAGAAATTAGGCATCAATGTAATAACGTCCGCACTGCTATAAATGGGTTCTTCATCTTCCTGTATTTCAGTAGCATCTTCCGCTCCATCAATGCCTTTGTTTTCATCCTTGCTTGTTTGGGGCTTACGTATCTGACCTACATATGTAATTGCCTTGTCAAGATATGACATTTTAATTTCATCTGTATCATTTTTAGCGTAATCTTCACGAAGGCTCTTAAGGTATTGTATATATTCTTCCCTGTCTTCAGTTCCTGAATATATCCCATCCAGGCGTTTTCTGTCAGCAGCAACTCCTTCCATATTCAAAGTCTGCATTACATCATCTTCAGTAGGACTTAAAACCAGGCTTTCAGGATACGCTTCAATAAGTTTTTCGATGGCCGCCTTTACAGTCTCATTATCCCTCATATCCGGATAAGCATTCAGTGATGGCACATCTATTATTTTTCCCATTACAATATCTGCCTGCTCATCTTCAATACTGTCCGTTCCCTTAACATGGTAATTAATTCCGATTGCAGGGATTCCGTGAAGTCTTGCCGGGTCAATCTGATTAAATTTTTCTATTGCTTCCTCAACAGTGGAAATATTGTCAATATAAGTGCCCATGTTGTGGAACTCGCTGCTCTCTGCAACAGTGAATGTAATGACTGCATTGACAGTCTTTTTTTCAGCATCTTCGGCTTTCTTCTGCTCTTCCTGAATATCCTGCGTATTCCCGGCTGTCTGTTGTTCCCCTGAAATTTCTGCATAACGGGCGGCAATGGTGGATTCACTTATAGGCACCCTGCCGGTGTCATTTTCTTTATACCAGGGTTTAGCAACAGCTGCATTCATTTCATCATACCATTTTGTCATACGGTCATTTTCTGGAATATTGTTTGCAACCTCATAATCATAGATTGCACTTACCTGTCGCCTGTATTCATCTGTCTGCTCTATCTCCTGATTATTCTTAGTCTCCTGCATTTCCTGCATATTCACCTCTTCCTGTGCCCTAATGATTCTATCATATTCCAATAGCACCCTTTCCTCTATTTTCCGCTGTATCGCAGCTGTAACACCATACACGGTATCCCTGTACTGTCCCTGTGTCTGATACTGGGGCATTTGTACAAACCGTCCCTTTCTGCCTTCCTTTATTACTATGCCGTTAACCGTCATTCCATACATTTTGACCGATGCAATGCCTAGTTTCTGCACTACAGAGTCTGTTTTCTGGTTAAGCGGTGTAATTCTGACATCATCTATATTTACATCCGGTACAGTTTCTGCAAAAAGCTTTTCTTTTGTGACCTCAAGTACCACTCTGTCTATCTCATTCCTGACCTCCCTGTCATGCGGATATACCACACCTGAATACTTGTCTCCATCTTTTCTCTGAGGATAGGATACAAACATCATTTCTTTGCCGGACTTATCGTCAAGCCATTTTCTGACTGAGACCGGAAATTTAAAAATCCCTTCTATTTCTACCCAGCCGGTAGCAACGGTAGTTGTGTTCTTAAATGAATCAAAATCCACCCTCATATTAGCCTTTATGTTCATTATCTGTCATCTCCATTCCTTTTATTATCAATTACATAAGCTCTTCTTAAATTGTCCATGTCATCTGTAGGTGCAAGAAAAATATTTATCATCTGCTCTTCATTCAGGCCGTCATCCATCGCATTTGAAATTATTTCTTTTTCTATTTCCTTCAGTTTGTCCCAGTATCTGCCACACAGGTCTGCAAAGGTATCTCCTGTCCATCCCGTCTTGTCTGTTTCTTCATCCTTCTTAATAAGCTCTTCCGTATCAACATCATGAAGAAGTGCAAGACCTTTTATCTGCTCCACTTCCTCCTCTGACTCTTTTACGGCCTGTCTGTATAGCTCTGCTATCTCATCCATAGACCTTTTTCTGGCTGAATCAAATGACAGGTATAAAAGGTCACGCTCATCAACCTCGCATGAATATATGGTTCTGTCAGTCTTAGCCATGACCTTCAGCCGTTCAATTTCTTCCCTATCTGTAACGAAATCCAGACATTTATCCCTGGAAAGGGTAATATACCTGAAATTCTTTGCATCATATATGGTACGCACCGGATGTTCATAGTCACCAAGTGCCAGCGCTGCGCTGTATCTGTCTTTCAGCCAGTCAGCTGCCGTAAAACCGTATTCCGGCTTATCAAAAGGTATTGCCTTCGTATCATATATCGGCGGTCTCGACTCTAAAAAAATAATGCACTCTGTCGGCGGCATTCTTCTTACCTGCCCTGGTGTCATCAGCTTTAATTCCGCTTTTGAATATGACAAGTCTGAGCTTGAATTAATCCCGAATGTCAGCCTGTCATCCCTTTTGTCTGCTGTGGCATTGCCAAGCGTTTCTGAAATATATTCATGTGTACTTTTTGCCTGCGGTCCGGAACCCAGAAATACAACTGCCGCCATGTTGTCCATCATGATTTCCCACTTCTCGTTCGGATAAATTACCTTGGCCTGTGCTACGGACTGCAGTATCGGCACCATGCTGATATTTCGGCTTCGTATTACTCCAAGCAGCTTCTCTGTATCTGCCGGGCGCGCACCTGCATAGAACTCATCCATCCATACCTGTACTTCATACGGCAGTGGCCCTTTGATTTCATCGTCTGACAGACGGATAAGTGTATCAAACATCTGCGTATAAAACATGGATGTTATCCATGTGTATGTATTAACATTATCAGGCATAACGAGAAATACAACAGTTGGCTGCTGTCCTATTGTGCGAATATCAATGTCGTTTCCGGAAAATATTCTTTTTACCTCAGCTGTCTCGCATATATTAAGCATTGCAGATATCATAAGCGAAACGCTGCCCTCAGTCTCCGAAGCTTTTCCCTGGAACTTCCTAAATGCCCTTACCGGAGGATAGTTTGCATCATGCTCTGATTCACACTTGTCCATAAGGTCAGCCAGCGCATTTGACTCTTCCCCTGTAATACCAATTGTTTTGACATTTTCCATTGCAAGAAGGTCGATTACGTCATTGAACGTTGCTTTCCTGTTGTTATCCCTTGCATCCAGCCATGCATAATAAAACAAAGCCTGCATCTTTAAATCCACCCCATCATCCCAGAACGGGTCAGCTGCGGAGTTTTCCTTTGCCGGTCTGACAGCATCATGCCAGCTTTTTATAATTCTCAGCATGTCCGCTTCTGTCTGAAGCCACACAAATGGATTGTACCTGTCCGACAGCTCCGGGTTTTTGAAGTTAAGCGAGAATATCTGATAACCATTTTTTTCAAATATTTTTCCAAGTTTTCTCTGTGTGTCTCCTTTTACATCCAATACCACATAACTTGAGCCCATCTGCAGGAGGTTTTGGTGCATTATAGATGTTGTTTTGAATGAGCCTGATGAACCGATAATCATCATGTTGTTGTTTGAAAGCTTTCCCCTTATGCTTACCTTTACATTTTCTGACAGTATCCTGTTATATTTATCGTCACTGTCCATAAGCTCCCTGCTTGCCTTTACCGGGTCAAGCCAGTCTTCGTCACCATGCTCCATCTCGCTGTGAAAGTTCCTGTAATGAATCATGTAATAATTTACAAAGAAAAACCAGCCTATAAAGCCAATCCCTACCCATGCCGGAGTCTTTGAGTTTGCAATCTTAAAAAAATGTGTGACCGCCCACAGCATCTGTGCATTATAGTCTCCTTTAAGGTTTGCAGGCGCCACATAAAGGCCCGATATTATATATCCAAGTAACAGGAAAAACAAAAGCAGGAAAGCAAATGCTGCCCATGGCGTTTTCTTCTTTACATATCTTGTTCCGTAATTTGCCATATTTCCTCCAATAAATATAAGGTGCCGGATTCCGGTACCTTATATTAAAATATTACACCTTCGGGTTTAATGTCTTACCGGTATTCAGATTCGGAACTTTCGGCTTGAGATTCTTTACATATGTCATGTTCCTTGTGACATTCTCATACTGTTTATGAATATTCTCATAGCTTGCAGTTTTCACATTTCCATTCTCTGCAACCATTGAGGGCTTGTTTTTTGGAATAAATCCTACATAGGTTCTGCCCTCATCTGCCACAAATACATTTTCAGCCGGAAGTATGAGATGCTTTTCATTTTTTCCGTATGTGCCGGGGATACGTGATACAAAATACCCTTTTTCACGCATCTTTTTTGATACAGACGTGAAAGCCATGTTATCAACCAGCGTCTCCCTGTTTATAGTGAGCATTTCATAATTGCCGTCTTTCTTAAGCCTTGCAAACTCCTCACTGTCATCCTTCTGCATTACATTCACTTTAGGCCCGGGCACTTCATGCTGCTTAAATTCACTGTTTACTTTCTGATATTCCAAAGAAGCATTATTTATATATTCATCTTCATTTATCGCAGCCGTGTCCATATATGATTCATTATCCATTTCATATATGTTTCCAGGCTGTTTATCCTGTTTTATCATGTCCTCCCGGTACATTTTTATCCATATTTCAAACTTGTTTCTGTCCGCGTTTGCAACTGCTATCTGGCTGTTGTCATTCCCTACCTTAAGGTCGGGAAGAATCGAATAATTCATTTTCAGTGTATTAAAGTCACGGCAGGCATCCTCCAGTTCTTTTCCCTCGAAAGGAAGATTAAAAATTGTATAATTTCCTTCCGTGAAATTTTTCAGATCAGTTATTTCCTTTTTTCCACCTGCCATCTGTACTCTTATATGAGATGCAAACCATGACTTGAATATCTGGTCATCCTTATTCATTACTGCAATCTGTATTGTTCCGCTTTCACCATCTACCTTGGGCAGTACACAGCATTGCTTTAATCCTTTTCCCTTAAGCTGTTCAACCGGCGAATCAGCATCTATGCGCTCTTTTAGAATACTGATGTCATTCTGTATCCGCTTCTTTTCGCTTTTTTCCGATACGTTCTGCAGCTCAAGTTTAAGGGCTTCGAGCTGTTTTAAATCATTTACATGTTCTGTGGAAACCGGTATGCTGTATATCGTGTATTTTCCTTCTGACAGCTTTGCGAACGCGGCCAGGTCGTCCCTGGATTTTACAGAAAGATACCCTTTATATGCGAGCCTTGCCACAAACTGAAGCAGTTTAATCTGCAGCATGTTTGCTGCATATACCATCTGCGTAATACTGCCGGAACTGTTTCTGACACTCATCATCATATGTTCAAATTCTCTGTCCGTATCCATTTAGCTTTCCTCCACGTCCTTGTTTCTGTTCTTTTTCTTCATGCGCCTTATTTTTTCCATCATATCGATGGAAATACCCGGGTGTATGAATTCCTCCATCTCTGACGGTGTAACCCCCTCCTCAGCCAGGCTTAGCACATAGCTTATCTGCTCTGACTTATATCCTTCTTCTTTAAGCAGACTTATATATTCCGCTATGTTATTTTTCTGTCTGCGGTTAAGTCTCTTGCGTTTAAATGATGCTGTTTTTTCATCTTCACGCTTTACGTCAGCTGCGGCCGTTTGCTGTACTCCTGCATACGGCATGGTCACAGCTCCCTGCGGCGGCTTTATGTCGACAAACATATCACTGAGTTCACCTGTTTTCTTTTCTACCGTCATAATGCTCTCACCCAGCGTATTAATCTTTGCCTGTACTGCATCCGCAAGCTTTGACATGTCCTTAAGTGTATTGTTACCTTTACCTATAATCACACCGCATGCTTTCTGATATCTTATTTTCCTCAGATAGCCTGCAACATCAGTTTTTCTGTTATCAATTACCTCCTGAACATCCTTGACGGATATCTTGTCACATGCACACAGGTAAATTTCCCTTAACACATTTAGATTCGTTCCATTCTGCAGTGCAATATTAGTATAATCTGCACTCATGAAGTTTTCACCCTTCAAGAGCTCCATCAGGCAGTTAATTGCCTTGTCATTTTCCATTTTTATCACCTCTCCTTCAGGTGCCGGAATCCGGCACCTTTAAAGGCACATGAAATGTTTTCCATATGCCTTGCACCTCTCATATTTTTCTTTGATGTAATTTCAGCTGTTTCTTTATTTCGTTTGTCTCTGTTCTGTCACTTCTCAAATTAATGTCAGCGACTCTGTCCGCATATTTAAGCTGCGACTGGGGCATTGAGCCTTTCTCGTAAAACGAATAAATCTCATCACTTCCGGCCGCTGCAATTATGTGGTCATACAGTGGAATGCCAAGAAGCTCACCTGCCTTTGACATAACATCTGTCACATGTATATCCTCAAGCGAAGGCTGTGATGAGCCGCCTGGATGGTTGTGAAGGATTATAAAGCCATTGGCATTTGACAGTATTGCCGTCTTCATTATTTCCCTGGGTGATGCAATAGCTTTGTCGATTGCCCCCATTGAGCATATGCACATGTTTACTGGCTGAAGCTTTGCATTAAGACATATGACGCACATTACTTCACGGTCGTATTCCCTTAATATGTCTGATACAAATCCTACAACCTGTTCCGGTCTTTTAAGCTGTGTATCAGATATAAGTGTTTTTTCCTTCACCAGACGTATGCCAACCTGGTCTAATACATATACTGTATCACTCATTTTTCTCCTTTCCTGCCAGTCCTATCTGCATTATAAAATCTTCATTCTCATCCATTTGTTCAAGTTCCTTTAGTATTTTTCTTTTTAACATAAACATTTCAAGACTTTCCTGTTTGATTTTTTCCATGTTTTCCTCCTGCGTACCGGAATCCGGTACCTTTATATTTTTATGGTGCCGGATTCCGGCACCCTCATCATATGTTTATATATTTTTCTTTAATATCATTTCTCTGCTGTGTGTTTTGCGGGGTATTTTGTGGTGTTTCTTTTCTGTCTGCATCAAGCTGGGCATTTAAAAAAGACAGTCTTTTCAGTTTTTCTGAAAGAATGTCTTCTTTGTCAAATTTCTTTGTAACCTCTTTTTCTGCCGTTTCAAGCTCTATTCGTGTTTCATCAAGTGCATCCTGCACATCAGAAAGACGTTTTTCAAAGCCAGCCATGCAGTTGTTAAGCCTTGTAATCATTCCGGCAGGATCTGATGACATTTCAATAGTATGTTCACACCTGCCCTGCATATGTATGTAATATAAATTGAAAAACGCGTCAAACCTTGAATACAGCTTAAACCCGTTATAATCCCCGATCATGGTTCTCTCAGGTGTCTTTGACTCCCTGGCAGCTGCTATAAGGGCTGCACCGCCTTCCTTTTTGTCATCATATGTCACACCGTTAATCCTGATTTCAAAACCATCCGATAGTATTTCCCCGGAACCGCGTGTAATTATATCCTGCCTCAGTCCCTCAATTTTTTCTTCAAGCTTCGCTATCCTGACCGGGTACTCCTTATTAATTGCATCCTCAAGCCTGTATTTCTGGCTTTTGAAATTTGCTTTCAGAAGCTTCAGCTTTGCAACTTCTGTATCGAGTGTCATTTTTTCCTTAATGTATGGATTTCCAGTTGCAAGTGCCTTTACCTCTGCATATGACAGTGCAGCTTCATCCACATCATCGCAGGAACGTACCGGAGACTTGCTTGTCATTATCTGACCAATAAACTTCTGCTTGTTCTCGATAAGCTGCCATGAGTATGAGTCAAAAGTATTTTCAGTGACATATCTGAATATCTTTACTCTCTCATTCTGATTGCCCTGACGCAGTATTCGTCCTTCCTGCTGTTCTATGTCTGACGGTCTCCACGGCACATCTATATGGTGGAGTGCTATGAGCCTTGTCTGCACATTGGTACCGGCCCCCATCTTTGCTGTTGAGCCTAACAAAAAACGTACCTGGCCGCTTCTTACCTTTGAAAACAGCTCAGCTTTCTGTTTTTTTGTGTTGGCATCATGTATAAAGGCAATTTCCTTATCCGGCACCCCCTTGGCAATCAGCTTGTCCTTAATGGCATGGTACACATCAAAACCTCCGTCACTGCGCGGTGTTGAAGCATCACAGAAAATAAGCTGCGTTGATTTGTCTTCCGCTGTCTCCTTCCATATGTCATATGCCCTGGCAGCACATGCATTCACTTTTGAATTCTCATTGTCAGGCAGATCCGGATTTATGAGCCGCTGGTCAATGGCACATTTGCGTCCATCGCTCGTTACCTTGAGCATATTGTCGATGCTTGAATCAACCCCTCCTTTTCTTATGTTCTCTGCCCTGTCCCCAAGCGATTTGACTATATCCTGCTGAAACACACTCGGCTTTAAAACCACATTCTCGTAATCACATTCAGGCACAGGAAGTTTAAGCATGTCAGCTGTCTGTATATCTGCACTCTCTTTAAAAAGGGATATAAGCTCCGGCAGATTAAAAAACTTCGCAAATCTTGTCTTTGCACGGTATCCAGTGCCTTCCGGTGCAAGCTCAATTGCTGTCTGTGTCTCTCCGAATGTTGAAGCCCAGGCATCAAAGTTTTCAAATCCAAGCTCCTTTAACCGGCCCGCCTGCAGGTAACGCATATTGGTGTAAAGCTCAGTCATGGAGTTTGATATAGGTGTTCCTGTTGCAAATGTTATGCCGCGGCCGCCTGTTATCTCATCAATATATCTGCATTTTCCGTACATATCCGATGCCTTCTGTGAATCATTCTGTGAGATTCCCGCAACATTTCTCATTTTAGTAAACAGAAACAGGTTCTTAAATTCCTGGCTCTCATCAACAAACAGCCTGTCAACTCCAAGCTGTTCAAATGTAACTGCATTATCCTTTCTGCCTGCATCATTAAGTTTAGCAAGCCTTACCTCCAGATTTTTCTTTGTCTTTTCCATCTGTTTGATGGTAAAATGCTCGCCGTTTGATGCCTTAGCCTCACTTATCGACTCAGTAATCTCATCTATCTGTTCCTGCATGAGTCTCCTCTGTCTTTCATCTGACAGTGGTATTTTAGCGAACTGGGTGTGTCCTATGATAACTGCATCATAATCACCTGTTGCAATCCTCGCACAGAATCGTTTTCTGCGTGCCGGCTCAAAATCCTTTTCAGTTGCAGCAAGAATATTTGCCCCCGGATACAGACGCAAAAAATCCCCTGCCCACTGTTCTGTCAGATGGTTTGGAACAACAAAAAGCGACTTGTGGCACAGTCCCAGCCTCTTCGATTCCATCGCAGAAGCAATCATCTCAAAGGTCTTTCCCGCTCCCACACAGTGTGCAAGCAGCGTATTGTCTCCATACATGACATGTGCTACTGCATTCAGCTGGTGAGGCTTCAGCTCCACATCAGGTGTCATTCCCGGAAACTTGAGATGTGATCCGTCATACGTTCTCGGTCTTGAGGAGTTGAATAGCTCATTGTATTTTTTTACAAGTACCTCCCTTCTTTCCGGATCCCTGAATATCCAGTCCTTGAACGCCTCCTTTAATGCATCCTGTTTCTGCGATGCAAGTATTGTCTGCTCCCTGTTTATTACACGCTTTTCGCTGCCGTCAGGCTGAAGTATCCTGTCATAGACTTTTACATCCTTAAGGTTCAGCGTATTCTCAAGTATCTGATAAGCATTAATTCTGCCGGTTCCGTATGTTCCTGTGACAAGGGGATTATATGAATCTGCATTCTTTCCTTTTATGTTCCATTCACAGTTTATAGGTGCAAACTTTACCGACACCCACTCCCTTGAAAACAGTCTCTGTGGTGTATGCAGCACATCTTTCATAAACTGCTCTATATACTCTGCGTTAATCCATGTAGCCCCAAGCCTCACTTCTATCTCTGATGCTGTAAGAGGTTTTGGCATTGCCTTTTTTAGATATTCCACATTATCGGAATATGATACATCCCCCTGTAATGCTTTTTCTGCAGAAATTAGTTTCTTTCTTATGTTTCCTGAAAGATATTCCTCTGAAGTCTGCCAGGTACCGGATTCCGGCACCTTAAAAATAATGCCCTTAAGGTCACTTATTATTTCCTCCCGGCTTTTTGCGGTAAGCCCTTCCATATATTCAAGGTCAACAGCTGCTTTTTCTCCCATCGAAACGGACAGTGCCTCAACAGATGTATCCACATGTGTAACAGGGACAGCCTTTCTGATGGTTCTTTTGGTAAACATGTCCGCCTTGCCTGCAACCTTTCCGTCATCATCAGTCTCCTCTAGTGATGATATAAGGCTGTAGCCTGCGTCTTCCCTGAATGCGGTCTGGTTTGTCCTGGAATTTAAGTACCCGAACTTTTTAATGAAGGTGTCGTAAACACTGTTGAGCCTTGCCTGTGATGCCCTGATTTCTTCATCGGACGCATCATCAAGCTGTAATTCAATAAGCTCTGACACGCTGTCCCGCACATCAATCAGGCCTTTCATGCGCTCAGCTGTTTTTTCCGGAATGTCCTGTGGACGCATTATTGAGTTTTCCCTGTAATATATTTTTCCATTTACTGAACAGTAGGAGAAATTTTTAACTCCTGCCTCTGCAGGTATGCTTTCATCCTCAAGCTCTTCATCAGATATTTCAGTATCATCAATGGAAATTTCGCCGCGTATCATCTGTACAGCCTGCCTGAGCCTGTCTGCCAGTGAAATGCCGGATTCCGGTACGCAGGCACTCTCCATTCCATGAGGACCGCTTACCATTTCCATTTTGCCAAGCACCATGTGCGGGTTTTCAATGAAATAGCTGTTCATCTCTATTTCGTTTTCATCTGTGCCGAGATGTATCCAGTCCTCATCAATATCAAGATATGCTTCTCTTTTCTTTAGAAAGATAATATCGGATGTTACAGATGTTCCGGCATTCTTAAATGCATCGTTTGGAAGCCTTATGGCACCTAAAAGCTCTGCACGCTGTGAAATGTATTTTCTTACGGCTGGATTCGCTTTGTCCATCGTACCCTTGCTTGTGATAAAAGCTATCACTCCGCCCGGACGCACCTTATCGAGAGTCTTGGCAAAGAAATAATCGTGTATATAGAAATTGTGTTTGTCATATGACTTATCCAGAACTTTATACTGGCCAAACGGCACGTTTCCTATGGCCACATCAAAAAAATCATTCTGAAAATCTGTCTTTTCATAGCCCTTGACTTCAATGTGTGCATCAGGATATATAAGCTGTGCCATCTTTCCTGTAACAGGATCAAGCTCAACTCCGTATAGTTTTGATGCATTCATATCTGCAGGCAGCCCTGCAAAGAAATTACCTATTCCCATGGATGGTTCAAGTATATTTCCCTTTGTAAAGCCAAGGTTGCGGAGTACATCATACATTGCATTTATGACTGCTGTGTCAGTAAAATGTGCATTAAGTGTGCTCGCCCTTGCACTGTCATATTCAGTGGTTGTCAGCAGGCTTTTTAATATGCCGTATTCTTCTGACCATGAAGCATTTTCAGGATCAAATATTTCCGGTATTCCTCCCCATCCAAGATATGCGGACATAATTGTCCTCTCATCGGCTGTTGCAGGACGTTTTTCATTTTCTATCTGCTTGAGGATTTTGAGTGCTGAAATGTTACGCTGTGCTTTCTGCCTCTTAGTAAGTGTGGATGCATCAGTTTCTGCCAAAACTAAAAGAGCAGTGTAATCAGCTGCTCTTTCGGTAAAATCTTCATTATTCTGTTGTTCTGCATTATCCGGATGTTCAGCCTCTGTTTCATCTAATGCCTCTGGCTGAGTATCATTTTCCGTCTTATCAGGCTCTATATTTGTTAAGTCTGTAAAGCTGAGCTGCTCTGGTGCCTCTGATTTATATTTATCCGTGAACTGCTCCTGCATTTCTGTTGTTTGAGAAATATTATCTGATTCCTCAGCTTCCGGAATAATATCATTATTCTGTCTGTCACGGCTTTTGTACTCACCGGTTAGTATAAGGGTTCCGATTTCCTGTTCAACGCTGCTCCATGACAGTGTGCCTTCTACTTCGCCCTGCTCATCACGCCACTGGAAACGTATGCCCCGAGAACCATATGTGTCATATCCATGAAGCCCCATGCCGTCAACCGGCCAGCTCGCCCCGCCAAGTCCGTATTCCTTTTTGATAAGTGCTGTTCTTTTACCAGCCTCCATCTCATTCTGGAAAATCTGTACGACTCTGTCAAAGCCCCCTTCAAAGCCGGTTCCACGGAGCATGACCTGTCTTATATAGTCATGAGGTATATAATCAGCTTTCCGCGGATTCAGATAGCCGTATTTTTCTACCTTTATGCGCTGCTCATCCTCTGTAGGCAGCTCTGGCATGAAATACAATCCGGTGCCGGATTCCGGTACATACTCATCCTCATCGGTGCCGGATTCCGGTACATACTCATCCTCATCGGTACCGGATTCCGGTACAATTTCATTTTCTATAAAGTGTAGATCACTGTATCCCTCACTATTTCCTCTGCCCTGTTCTGGATGCTGTTCATCATTCGTATCCATTTCAGCTGGTCCTGCATCTTCAGCTGCTCTGTCACGCCTTCCTGTTCTTTCATCTGCGGCACGATTCTGTCCATCTCGTCCTGTGCTCTCTTCTGTACCTTTAGGCAGTGTTCCTGAAGTTCGCCGAACATTAGCATCGTATCGAACTTCGCCCTGTAATTCTTTTTGAGCCAGGTCCTGTGCATAAGTCCGAATTTCGTCAGCGGCTCCTGTGGTTCCTTGTTCGGTATAAGGTTCGGTATCTCGTAATCCCCTGCTTTGATGTATTCGAGTTCCATATGTTTTCTCCTCCCTCTCTGCACTTTTACGCTTTAAAGCATTATAGTCCACACTGGGGTCCCTGTCAATACCATGCACCCTATCATATGTTAAAACTGCAATTCCAACTTCACGCAGCGCCTGCTGTGCTGCATCCGTCATGCGTGAGGAAAGCTCACAGAAATCACTTTCAGGCATGTCCTTTATAAATGACATATCATAATCAGGAAAACCGCCTGTCGATAAGCCCATTCTTTCCTTTATCATCCGGTTAAGGCCGTACCTGAAAAAAATCCTGACGTTTCTGCGGTACTCATCCATCTTGTATTTTTCTTCATCAAGTTCAATTAAAGGACTGTTGTCAGACGAATACTTTTCCTGTGCAATATCAGCTGCATACTCATCAGCCAGATATTCCACAAGATAATCCATTGTATGTTCTATAGATGGCTGCTTTGTGTCATATTTATCAGTCTGCGGCTGTAATCCATATACTTTCACCAGACGATTCTGTATCGTTTCAGTGTGATATGGTTTTCGTATCCACAGTCTCGGCAGATGTCCTCCCATTTTAGGTACAACACTGGCTACATCCCATACATACTTAAGTTTTCTGCTGTTGCTTTCATCAATAAGGGCAATGCCGCGGTTGCCCTTCTTAATCCAGCAGCCCATTTTAGAGTTCCATATGTTCATTGTAGCACATGCAACAGCATCAGGCCGCTGTGCATATATGAGAATCTGATCCATGAAACGGTACCTGTACACACGTGATGCATGTTCAAGAAAATCGTTCCAGGCATTTAAGTCTTGTCTGATGCGCGACTGTGTTTCATGAGCCAGCGCCTTAACTTCATATAGCTTCATTGGCTGTCACCTCGGATAAATGCTAGATTTCAGGTTTTATATTTTTTTCGTAAGAAATATTTCTTGATTCCTGCGGAATAATATCAAGCTTATTACGCGTTACCATTTCTATTGAGTTCTCTTTCCTGTCGTACATATACACCTGGTTTGAAAGCCTTTCAGACGGACTGACAACATCCATGTTTGTCTGCTGGATGAAAGCAGAAAGGTCATCGCAGTCAGGCACCATCCTTGCATCCATGGCAAGCACTTCGTGCGTGCTTGACGGAATGATGATCAGATTTCCTTCCACATGGTCGGACAGTTCCTTAAATACCTCTGTGTTAAGCAATACTGTTGCACCATTATTCGAAGTATTCTGAACGATCCACGGATATCCGTCAGACAGTCTGCTTGCATCCCCTCCTAATAAGTCTGAAATCTGCTCATCGCTCATTCCTCTGGCTTTAAGCTGGCCATACACATAATCAAACAGGTTGGTTACATTCACCTCAAAAAGTCTGGACATATTTTTTTCTGCCGTATCAAAAAGTTCCGTCTCTGACATTCCAAGCGCAGCTGCAATTTCATTATTTACCATAATAGTTTTTGACAGGCCGTCATGATCAGACAGACATATGTTATATGAAACAGTCAGGTCATTCAGCTGTCTTGTCGGACACCCTGCCAGCCTTTGCGCATTAGCTTTCGTATTTGAAATTTCATAAATGATATTTTGCCTGAATCCCTCATCCAGTACATCCTGGTATTCATTCTCCGGTGCTTCATCATATGCCAGCAGTACAGTGTCTGCAGCATTCTTTGTAACAAGTTCAATATCCTCTGACAGTTTGTAGTCCTCATACAGCTGTGTCAGATTAATTACGGGACACACATTTGTATCTTCTTTTCTTACTACAAGTCCGTCATAATCCATGCCATTTACTTTTTTCACGCGCTGCAAATAAAGTTCTGAATTCTGAAACTCCGGTGGCAGATAGTCAAGTACCGCATTTTCCACAACATCCTTAAAAATTTCATATTTCATCATTATTTTTCATCCTCCTTTATCTCAGTCTCTGCAGTCTTTTTCAGATATGCAATCAGCCTGTCAGTCTCATGTTCATCAATCCTGTGCTGCATCTCCATCAGATAAATTTTTTCGTTCATGTTCCATTCTCCTTTAAATTTTTATATATTTTTGTTAAACGTGCCGGATTCCGGTACGCGGCTAACCTGTTTTGTTTTTCTGCCGGTAAACTCCTGTTCAGTCTTTTTAATTCTTCTTAACATGCGCAGTTCCTTTCCAAGTTCCTTTATCTCTTGTGAAAGTCTTTCCATATCTTTTTTTGAAATATCATCATCCGGCAGATATTCCTTGAGCTGTTCATATTCATCCTGAAGGGCTTCAAAAGCTTCATCACTGATATCAGGATTCTTCAATTCGTTTTCTATCTGCTCTTTTCTGTCAAGCTGTTTTTTCTGTCCACTGTCCAATGCCTCTGAAGCATCCTTTTTATTCCACTTTTCCCTTTTAAGTGAATTTATCATTTCTTCAAGCCTGCATTCCCTGTCCTGTATGTTATTCATGGTTTTTAAACTGTTCTTTTTAATGTATGAGCACTCATCGAGAAGCCTGTCTATGGCCATAATGTCTCTTCTGACCCCTTTCGTTACTGCATATGGATTAGGCAGCCTGTAAAAGCTTACAGCCTGATAAAGCCTTCGGTATGTGCCTGTGTTTTTGTATATTTCATCAATGGATGCAAGCTTCTCTTTTTTCTCAAGATTTTCAGCAATTTCTTCATACATCCTGCTTCCGCTTTTCTGCTTTATGCGTTTTGCTATTTCCTCCGGCGAATATCCAGATGGCATGTTATAGCTTCTTCTTCTGTGTTTTTTTCCGGCATCGTCCGTGTATGTGTATGTAAAATAAGTCGCGTTCTTCTTCGACTTTCCGGCTCTTACTGAATATCCTGCCATCTTCATATGCTCCATGAACTCCGGCAGTGTATCAGAATGTTTTAAGGCAAGGTCAATGTCTGCTCTTATCACATGTGTCCAGTTCATTCTGCCGTTTTTCTTTTCGTTCCATTCTGCATATGAGAGCCCTTTCTTTTTATTCTCTTCAAATTTCAGCGGCTTAAGGCCATGCTCCATGCATATTTCATCCGTAACCGGCTGTATATATCTTTCCCAGTCACCATTTTCATATCTGTATTTGTATCCATCAGTTCTGCTCACGGAATTAAAAATAAGGTGCGAATGGATATGATTTTTGTCCGTATGCGTTGCAAAAACATAATCATAGTTTTCGCCAAGATACTTTTTTGCAAACTCTTTTGTAATTTCATAGGCTTCATCCGCATCCGTTTCCCCGGGCTCAAATGAAATTACAAAATGATATCCCTGCCTGCCATGCAGCTTTCCATACAGTTCTTTTGTGTCCAGGAATGTCTTTATGATATCTTCACTGTTATATCCCGCATTGCCACCGACATATAAACCATCACACGTTTTTGCTTCGTTATTTTTTTCATCAAGAATATATTGCACAGCATTGGCCAGATGTCTGTGTGGCACCGCCGGTGCCTCCTTCATATGCATAAGTTTTGTTATTGCCATATTTTGCCTTCCAAAAAGTGCGTACCGGAATCCGGTACGCTCCAAACAATATAATAAAATATTTTTACAATTTGATCGGCTTGGATTTGTTCATTCATCTATTTTTTCCGTGAGTTTTTCCAGCCTGGCGTTTAGTTCTTTCATGAGCTCAACAACATATTCTGCATCACTCATATCGCCGATATTACTGTTAAGCCTGTGTGCTATCTGATTGATGTTCACTCCGATTTTTCTGACCTGATAGTTAAGGTCTTTTAATTCCATGTCTACACGAACGTCTTTTTTTCCGGTCTGTGACAGAACAAGGTTCCTTATATAGGCAGACATATCCCATCTGCCTCCATATGTGAACCTTGTTTCAGTTTTTTTCATTTTATCAATAAGAGTGTACTCCTCCTGTGTTACCCTGAAGGTTATCTTGCGGTCTTTCATTTTCACTATCCTCTAATCCTGTCAGAAGCTGTATCTTCTCCCTGAAACTTTCAATATTATCTGCATCAACTTCACCAAGCAGGTCTCTTACTATGTCTCCGATCAGTGAATCATTTTCGCGCTTCAGACGTTCCTCTTCTTTTTTCAGTTCATCTCTTAATCCCTTGATTTTTTCTTTGTATTTCTGTTCTGATTTCTTTTGTGCCTCTGTCGTTTTTGCAATCTCAAGCTGAAGCTTTTTTATTTTTTCGTTAGTCATTTTTCCTCCAATAAAAATGAACAGGCGGTGTTGAATCTGCCTGTCCGTTTCTTTTACAATTATATTCTACAACATGCAATTATTAATATCTACCACCACTTACTACCACCATTTTAAATTGGCAGGTCAGGCAGGTCATCATTCATGTACTCTGCCTGTTTCTGGTATTCCCTGTGACGCCTGTACAGAGTGGCTTTCGAAACACCAAGTGACTCGGCAGCCTGTGTTACGGTCATGCCTGAGTCTATCATCCTGTAGACCTTTTCCATATCTATCCAGGTGCGGCTTTTCTTTTTTCCAAGATTCTTTCTCACTGTCATGTTATCCATCTGCACTTTCCTTCTTTCTCCTTAAGTGCTTTCGTTCCTCCTCCATCCTCCTGTATAGGGTGCGCGGTGATACCTTCAGTCTTGACGCTATCTGCCTGTTGGGCAGTCCCTGTCTATACAATATAAGATACTGATCCATGTCAATTTCTTTTCTTGGTCTGTGCGGATATTCTTTTTGTTTTTTTTCGCTCACAAAAACCACCTCCGGCTCACGATTTTTTTCCAGTCTGTTCATATTTTTTTACTTGATTTGTCCCTTGATTTTTTCTAGTCCGGCTGTTGGGGTAAGCTTCTGTTTCTGTTATGTGTCAGAATTGTCTCACTATGTTTCAGCATCATTTCACTGACATATCACAGGTGTCTCTTTTATGTTTCAAATGCGTTGAAAATGTATTCCAAATGCGTATAATTACGTTTCTTTTTTATCTCACATGTTGCATATATGTCTCTCATTTGTTTCAAAATACGTCGTTTATATGCATTTTAAGTCATTTTTCGAGCCAAAACGCACTTTATTACATTCTCAACGTAGACTAATTATTTGCAAGATACGCATTCTGTCCGACAGAATGCATTTCTTGTCAAGGGCGCCGCCCCTGATACCCCGGTAAAATATTTTTTTATATCATGACATCACGCTTTTCAGCCAGCCATTTAAAAAATCCTGCCATGAAATATCATCATCAGCTGAATAAAAATCGCTCCTGTACCTGTACACAGATTCAATCAGGCTGCTCTGCACTGAAAGTATTTCTTTTTGCTCTTCATTCAGTGTGCCAATGAATTCATAGAGTTCATTTTTTATCTGCTTTCTTACTTCAATTTCATCAGAGTGTGCAAAAATATTTTCCCTGCTTGTTGCCATCATTGAAAGAAAATATCTCTGAAATTCGTTTGCAATTTTTTCTTCTAACATCATATCTTTTCTCCTGTGGTTTACTGTCCGGCTGTTGCATCCTGCGTCTGCCCGGCCTGTGGCTGCGATATGTCCTGTGTCTGCTCTGCCGACTGTCCGGCCGAAGCATCAGTGGTTTCCGGAAAGACCGCATTGGGATCATCTTCCGGTGAAACATCACGTACATCAGGCGCATTGTCCTGTTCATTCTCCGTGTTACTGCCTGAGCCGTCAGCTTTGATTTTTTTCACTTTAAGATATCCGTCTTCATCAAAATAATATTCTGTATCCGCCTCAGTTTCTTTTATTTTTTCTGTTACGTTTTCTGTGGCTGCCGTGGTTTCCCTGACTTTATTTTTTTCTGCATTATGAGTATGTTTTATAAGCATGACACCAATTACACATGCAGCTGTCACTAGCAGGATAAAAAGCAGGATAAAAAGTGTCCTGCGGATTTTTTCATATGGATTTTTTCTCATTATCATCACTTCTTTCTTAGTGTAACCGGTGTGATGTATTCTTCAAGCTCGTCTGCATCAAATGCAAGCTCCTTGGTTTTTTTCTCATAGCCAAGTTCACTTATGAACCTTGTAATTGACATTCCATACCATTCCTTGAAGCCTAAAAATATAACCGGGAATGCAAGCGGTATTCCGAAATAACATCCGACATTCAGTGCTATGTTGAACTTGAAATATACAAGTGCTGTTACACCTGCAATGATTAAAAGTGCAGCCGCAACACACAGCACTTCTTTTAATGTATAACCGAACATGAATTCATTTTTATATTCAGTGTCGGGGTCCTTGTTGATTGGTATTGTCATAAAATTATTCCTCCCTAAAAAATCCAGCGTGCCGGATTCCGGTACGCTGTCAGTTATTTTCCTGTCCTGCCGCATCAGCCGCTGTATCATCCTGCGGATACTGCGGAGTTCCATAGCCGGCTATCTTTGAATATGTGATTGAATATGTATGCTCTTTTACATGGCTTCCTTTATGGTAAGGTGTGGTGCTGCTTCTTCCGCTGTTGCCTTCTATTGTTGTAAGCTTTTTTGTTTCAGGATTATATCCTGTCACAATTCCTGTATGGCTCATTCCGTTTCCGAAAATAATAATGTCACCTGCCTTTGGCACATATCCGCTTGCTGCATCATGATACAGGTTATTGTTAATATACCACTGCTTTGAAGCTGCGACACTTGCAGTCTTTGGCATGATACCCTTTTCAATGAAGCCACACTTGTCTGCACAGTATGACACGAACATGGCACACCAGTTCGCATCCATCCCATACCAGTTTTTGTACCTGTATCCTCCGACTGTCTTGTCCGCATCATTAAGTTCATTCTGTGCTGCCTCTACTATCTGTGTGCAGACAGTTCCATTGTTATCACCCTGTCCTCCTGATGCATCGACAGCTGCCTGCATTGTTACCGTCAGGCTTGTAAGCATAACTGTAATACATATTATGGCTGCCATGAGAAGCATAATTAAATTGTTATTTTCTCCTGCCTGCGAAACACTGTAATCACTGACAGCCGCTGCAGTCTCATGTTTTGCCTGCTGTTTCTGTTCAGCCTGTGTCTGTGCTGTCTGCTGTTGCATTTTCTGTGAAACCTTTACTGCAGCCTGTGCAGCATTTTTTGCTGTATCAACAGCAGCTGTCACCGCAGCTGTCACCCCAAATGTTGCTGTACCGGTCAACGCTCCTGACGTTGTTCTTACAGCCGTACCGGCAGACTTTGCTGCAGTGCCGGCGGCTGTCTGCACATTCTTATTTACCATGGTCTTTGATTTAACAGTCAATATATTTTCTTTTTCTGTTTTATTTCCACGGAGATTCCTGTTTCTTTTAATGATATCAGATGACCACTGTTTCTTAGACAGTTCCTTCTGGTACATTTTGTTATATCTTTTCTTCTGCCTTCTGCTCAGGGTGCCATATAATGCTCTGCTCTCTTCTGCCAAAACGCTCTGAAGCTCAGGCATTTTTTCTTCTGAAGCATTATTATTTCTGTTTTCTTCATCATACCCGCCGTTAAACTGTACATCAAAATTTTTTACAGCATTCCCTGTTTTTTTCGCGGCCGATGCAGTAAATCCGCTCACATGTCTTATGACTGTTCCACCTGTTTTTATTGTACGCTCCGTGGTTCTTATTTTTGATTCCTGTGCCGTTATTACACGCATGTCATTTCCCCCGGTTTAAATCACAGATAAAAAGTTTCCTTTGAAATGTCAGCCTCTTCCTGTTTCTTTTTCTTTTCTGCCTGCTTATGGAAATTTGTATCAAATGATGCAAACAGCGGATTGCTCTCACTCATTCTCGCATCCATCAGATATACATTTCCACGCCATACAAGCACTCCGCAGCCTTCAGTATTTTCTTCAAGTGCCTTAAACTCTGTTGGTGAGAATTCCTGAATCTTGGCAAGATTTGCTGCATCAAGCCCACCCTGGTCAAAGAACACCTTGAACGGACAGTTTGAGAACATGTCTCTCAGCGATGGATTTTCAAGCACGTGTGTAATATTCTGGGCAGCAAGCGTAACTATGGCTCCAACCTTACGGTATGTCTCAATTGCATACAGAAGCTGTGCTGCCGTTGTTTCTTTCTCACACAGCACCTGCGCCTCATCCACAATCAGGTGGAGTGCCTGCTTTGTTTCCTGGTTTGTATCAATTCTCATTGAGAGAAAATGCATTATTGTCAGCATGCACGGCTCCCATATCTCCTGGTCAATATTTTTAAGACCGAAGCCTATAAGCCTGCTGTTCATGTCAAGGTTTGTTTCATGTGCAAACATGTCGTATACACCTGTGGTGTAATCCTCAAGTGAGTCGACTATCTCCATAATTATTCTCTTGTCTTCAGTAAACTCAGCAGTATCAATCTGTGCTTTAATTTTTTCCCTGAGCAGCGGCAGAGTCGGGTATTTTTTCTTCTTTGCATGTTTTGAGGTCTCGTTAAAATATTCCTCATACATAGTCCTTACTGCACGTCCGACATAGTTCATGTGAATTCTGGTTACAACAATATTTGTCATGATTGAGGCACAGAATGAATTAGAAAAGTTTGTCATCCTTGCAATAAATTTATTCCGGACATTGCTGTCTCCATTCTCCACATAGTCAGGAATCTCATACGGATTCATATAAATTTTGCTCTGAGGTGTAAAATCAAAATACATTCCGCCTCTCAATGAGCGTATGAATTCCATCTGTTCATTATTCGGGTCAAGTATAATCACATCATCATCTGTAAACAGCAGAGGCTGTGCTATCTCTGTCTCCTTAATGAAAAATGATTTGCCGCTTCCAGTATGTCCTACCATAAAGCCATGAGGTGCAGGAAGAAGTTTTCTGTTACCGTATATGAGATGCTTTGTCGTTTTATTGAGTCCGTATACGATTCCGTTGCTGTCATGCACATCTCCTGCATAGAACGGCTGGAAAGCTATAGCTGACGAGGTATATAAAAACCTCATATGATTTACCTGACGTCCACCTATCGGAAGGACAGTGTTTAATGCCTTAAGCTGCCTGTGGTAATATGGTTCAAGCTCATAAGAGCTTCCCTTTGCCTTCTGTTTTAAAATATCCACCCTCTGTGTCAGCTCCTCAAGTGAATCTGCATACACCAGCACCAGAAGCCCGAGAAAAACTCCCTCCTCATCATTCTCATCAAGCTGATCCATGTCATCTTCCAGGCTCGTCTTCTTTTTGGTCAGGCTGTAGCTTGTAGTTGCTCCAAACTGCTTATTATTGTAATTTCTTGTACGCTCCTGGGCTATTACCCTTTCGTTATTTGCATGCGCGTTTTCAAGTCTGTCATGAATTACATTCTTTGGAACACGCTGCATGTCTATCGTAATGTATGTTGGAAAAAGTACATCACTTAAGCTGTGTATTACCTTGTCCTCTGAAAGAGACTGCCCAAACGCGGTTCCCACAAGCACTGATATGTATTGTTTATTGTTTATAACCATGTAGTCGGTATCTGACTGTATTGATGCCGGAAGTATCTGGTTTTTCCATCCGCTGTCATGTGGTGATATTCTTGCAGGAGGCAGGCACTCTTCCCCTGCCCGTAACATTCTCGACAGCAGTACCATTCTCTCTTCTGCAGACATTTTGTATATCCTGCTCCTTAAGTTACGGAAAATATTTGACAGTGTAGTGTCAATCGTTGCAAAGTATGCCTCAGCTTCTTCTAGAGAGTGCGCACGGCATGTCACAGTAAGAATCATTGTCTTTCTGATGTCCCTTGTTCCTTCATCTATCTTCTGGTTAATCCACTTTCCTATTCCTTTTTCTATCACAGGGTATTCCTGTCCGTTAATTGGATTGAATATCTCATTCACAAATGAATCCAGGTCTCTCTGTTCGTTTGCAAGTGTTATCTTAAAAGGTCCATCCAGAGATTTAAGCAGTGTCATTATCTCCAGCAGTGTACTGTCCTTTTTAGCGGTATCCTTATTTACATAATTGATATCCTCGAACATATAGCTCTGATCATACATTGCTTCACCTGTCATTGGCTCAATCTTAAAGTTGCCGTTTTCATATGCCCTGTCAATGCAAAGCCATTCCTTGACGCTCCGAGGCACCTTTACTACCGGCACGCTTAAAGCTCTTCCCTTTTCAAATTCACTATTTGCATCTAATTTTGCCATTATGTTTCCTTTCCTTTAAATCCCAAAAGTCTGTTTCAGGAATGAGTCTGCACCTTTTACTCCTGCAGCTGTCAGCATCATCATGAACATATTTTCAATGCATCCAGTCGGCAGGATTATGTCAGTAAGAATGTTGTCTCCCAAGAAATCATGCAGGTTCAGCTTCGAGACCAGTACCACAAACATCACTATGACAACTATTGAAAATGATTTACTGAGTAATGTTTTAATCCATGCTCCTGCAGCATTCTGTATTCCCGGTCCTCCGGGAATACACGAAACCGCAAGTGGTCCCGTTGCTGCAAGCATGTATAACTGTATAGTTCTGCCAACCATTGTGATAAATATGGTAGCTGCACATACAATCGCTATTACCAGGAAGATTATGCCAATAACCATCAGTACCATAAGCTGTACTTCATTGACCGATGAATCTTCCAGTCCTCTAAAATCACTTTCACCTATTATAACCCCTCCGGTTACTTTGGTTACTGAAAATACCCATTTGCTGAACCATAGTACCGAATTTATTGCAAGATTGCCGAGCAGTACCTTAATCAGCACATTGACTCCGGTTTCAATTGTCATGCTCTCCCTAAGGTTTCCAACCTGCCTGCATATGCCTATGTAAAAGAAAAGATTCAGCATTGTGGCTGCTATTGCCTGAAAGAACGGAAAAAGAGTACCACTGACATATGCCCATGCTGTAGACGATGCACCTTGAGGTGTGTTTAATCCAAAACCAAGGCTGAATCCCAACATATAATTGTATAGCTTAACTCCAATAATATATAAAGGTGCAAGGCCGCTTGTAATCCAGTCCATTAAACCACTCCCTTACATTATTGCTGCCAGTATCTGCGGTGCCATTGCCATTACAAAACCGCCTCCAATACGTTTGAATGCGTTTGCCTGCATTGTACCCTCAGATCCCTGAAAGGCGATGCCCCACTCTGAAATTCCCCAGAGTGTAATTATTGAACCGATGGATGAAACAATTCCACTTACAAGATTCTGCAGCGATGTAAATTTTGCTGTTACAACATTTGCTGCCTCCGCTGCGTATACCGGTGACACTTCACCTGCCATGATTACTGTAGTAATAAGCAGTGCAAGCATAACCTGGAAGAAACGTACCGCATCCACATTCTGTATTCTGTACTTTATCATTTTTATATGCCTCCCTATTTTTTCTTTTTTGCAAGTGCCACAATGCCTACTCCGATAAAGCTCAGCAGGAGCCATGAACCGAAGAATATCATTCCCATAAACTGTGCCATATCCGGCTTAAATTTAGCAAGCAGCGCCGTCAGCAATAATGCAAGCATAAATGCTGCTACAAATGTAACAATGAAACCAACTGGTATTTTCTTCTTTCTGTGCATAATAATTTTCTCCTTTTAAAAAAAGCAGAGCCTCACAGCCCTGCGTTAATCATTGTTTGTAGGTAATTGGGTAACCCCCTAGTGTTTCTTCTTTGATACTGCTTTCTTCCTGAAGAATGAACAGATAACTGCCATTACTCCTGCTATTCCTGCAAGCACATACATAACCACTGACATGTAATCTCCTGTCTTTGGCTTTGGCGGAGCAATCATTGTAATGGTCTGAGCTGTGTCGTTGATGTCATTGTGTGATGCAATAGCATAAGCGCCATCTGCAGTCACAACATCAAGCTGTTCAAATACAACAAGCTGCTTTCCTGTCATGCCTTTTCCATTAAATCTGAATGTCACATCTATGACACCCTCGGTGCCCGCCGCTGTAAACTCAGTTACTGCAGTGACTTTCTTTCCGTCAATCACAAGTGCTTTTCCTGTAACCTTGTCCATGAGCTTTCCTGTCACTCTGTAGGTCTGTCCCTGTACCAGATTCTGGTACGCAACTGAATCTACAATAGTAACGCTGCTGTCAGCTGTTGAGCTGTGATCCTTTCGCTCACCATCGATGGCTGTCGTTCCAATCTTCGGAACATAAAGTGTCTGTGCCTCGTCTGTGATATCGGCATGTGTCGCTATGAGATTATTCTCATAATATACATCCTCGAACATCACAATCGTTCTTCCTGCAAGAAGGCTCGCATCAAATGTAAATACCACATCCACTTTGCCTGTTGCTTCCTTCGCAACAAATTCTGCCTCTGCTGTAACATTGTTTCCATTTGCAATAACCGGTGCTCCATTTGACTTGTCTACTGCAGTTCCGACTACCTTATACTTCTTTCCCGGTACCAGATTCCGGTACGCTACAGTATCGACTATCTTTGCACTCTTCTCAGCATAAAACATGCTGGTGCCTGACTTTGCATCCTTTGCTGTAGTCTTAATCTGTGGCACGCAGATGGTCTGGTTCTCATCACTGTAATCTTCATGTACCGCAATGAGCACCTCTTTAACTTCACTATTGTCGGCTGGATTGTTATTTTCATTATCTACCTCGACCTTGTTTGATGTGTTATCAGGGTTTGCATCAGCATTATCCGCATTTTTCACTAGATAAAGTTTCTCAAACAGCACCATTGTCTTTCCGGCAAATTCCTTTGCACTGAATGTAAACTCAACATCCACAGTGCCGTCTGCTGTTTCAGGTGTGAATACAGCCTCGGCTGTGATATCCCTGCCGTCATTCTGCAGTGGTTTTTTGCTGTCCTTATCCATTACTGTTCCTGCTACCCTGTATGTAAGGCCCGGTACCAGATTCCGGTACGCTACTGTATCAGTAAGAGTCACATCACTGCCTGCCAGTGACATGTGCGAGTCAGTGTCCTTATCCTTAACACTTGTAAAAATGAGTGGAATGTGGACTGTCTGTGCCTCATCATCAATGTCTGCATGTACTGCAATCAGCTTGTCAGTGTAGTAGACATTCTCGAAGAATACCACTGAACGTCCGGCCATGGCTGTTCCGTCAAATGTAAACTTCACATCCACACTGCCGTCTGCTGATGCTGCAGTAAACTTAGCTGTCGATACAAGCTCGTTTCCGTCTGCGTCTGTAAGAGGCTCTCCTGTTTCCTTGTCTACGGCTGTTCCCCTGACTGTGTACTCCTTGCCAGGTACCAGATTCCGGTACGCTACTGTATCTGTGACAGAGATTTCCTTCTTTGCCTCGCTCACGTTGATTTTAGAACTGTCATCTGTTGCAGTAGTCTGTGCTGCCGGAATGTGGATTGTCTGGCCCTCATCATTAATGTCCTTATGCTCTGCAACCTCCACATCCTCAAGTGTAAGTGTCTCATAAACTACAAAGCTCTTTCCTGCAAGTCCTGTTGTGTCAAACTCAAACTTGAGCTTCTTTGTGCCCGATGCACGTCCTGCCGTGAAAGACATCTCCTGTGTGACAGGCTCACCGTCAACAAGAAGCTCCTTGCCTGTGTCCTTATCCATGAGCACACCGCTTAATGTGTATGTCTCACCCTTTAAGAGGTTAGTGTATGTGACTGTATCGGTGATAACAGCCCTGCTGTCTGCAAGTGTAAGATGATCAGCTGTCTCACTGTCTGTGGCAGTGGTGTGGATTTCAGGGAAATAAATAGTCTGGTCTTTATTCTCCATATCCTCCTCTGTGGCTGCCACGTAATCGCCATATGTGAGCTTCTCGCATACAACTACTGTCTTTCCGCCAAGTGCAGATGAATCAAAGTTAAAGTGCATGTCGAGCACCTTCTTTGTTCCATCAGATGTAAATGTCTGTGAAGCTGTCACCGGATTACCGTTTACCATGACAGCTTCACCTGTGTCCTTGTCCATGAGTGTGCCGGTAATTGTGTAATCCCTGCCTGCCATGGTGTCCGTGATCGTTACTTTATCAATGATGTCTGTATCTGTCGATGGCTTGATAATCTGGTACTGTGTCTTTGCATCAGATGCCTGTGTTGTGATAACAGGTGTTGGCTCTGAATGGTTCTCGATTGTACCTATATCAACTGTAACCTTGTCTCTTCTGATAGAGAACTCGCCCTTGTAGAGGATTTTTCCCCTGTTGTTGTCACAGGAAAGCTCCTCAAGTGTGTAATCACCATAAGGCATTGCTCCAACCGAGTCATCGACCTTTGCACTGCCATCTGCTGAAGAAAACCACAGTCCGTCATATGCTCCGCCGCCGTTTGTGTTCTTTGAGTGTGCGTTCCAGCTGCTCTCTGAGCTGTAGTATCCGTTCTCATCAGTTTTGATGATATAGCTCTCTCCTGTGCCCTTGCATGTAACCCTGAATGGAATATCGCTCATACGGTTCTGATTGTCTGTGTCAATCTTTGTGAGCTTGAAGTCACCACGCTTGATTTTGTCGCTTACCTTAAAGGTGTTGCCGCCTTTTAACTGGGCAAGATTGCCGTTCTGTGTAATCTGGGCTACATATTTGCCTGTAATTTTGGTTCCGGTTCCGCCAACCTGAAGATATGCACCTTCAAGGCTGTAGCCTTCAGGAGCTTTTGTCTCTTCGATTGAGATGGTTCCTAGTGGTAAACATACAGTTCCTGATGCATTTGTATAAAAATCATCACCAGATACTTTACAATCATTATTTAAGATAGCAACATATTGACCTGATGGACGTTTTACAGTTTTTATAACCCAAGTACGTGTGGCATTTGTCGGAAGATTGCCTGCATTGTAATAGCCTGCATAGTATTTAACAGTAAACTCAGCATTCTCAAGGCTCGCTCCGCCCTGTACCTTGTCACCGGTCTCACTGTCTACCTTATTGATGCTTA
>ENA-OPMI01000187-OPMI01000187.1-human-gut-metagenome-genome-assembly--contig:-NODE-187-length-33361-cov-3.904912_pt1 | contig 33361 bp, 38 predicted proteins | sample MGYA00241523_ERZ501743 | MGnify/ENA primary metagenome ERZ501743 (study PRJEB25962, sample SAMEA2042650) | human gut metagenome | biome: human gut; feature: human-associated habitat; material: faeces... | reverse complement strand
GATGAAATACTTAGAAATGTACTCTTGTTGAACTTTTTTTGCAAGTAAAAATTTTGACTAGCACAATACGTTATTAATATGCTCAATTTTTATTATCACTATTGGTATAGAACGCTTATTATATTTTATGAAAGCTGATTCGGGAAGAGCTTTTGCACAAAATTTTTATAAATTGATGATTAATAATAAAATTGAAGAAGCTAGAAATTTAGCACAAAATAGCAAGGGGGATTTAGCTTCTTTAGTCGATTTTGCTTTCAATAAAATGCAAAATAAAAATATCAATTTGATGATGTTGTTGGAAGTTCAATCAGGGATAAGTATTTCTAAATTTAGAGAAAGACTTTATTATTTAAATGTAATTGTTACTATGGCTCCTTTATTAGGTTTACTGGGGACAATAATTGGTATGATTTCAGCTTTTAGCGTATTTAATTTAGAAGAAGGTCAAGCTATTGCTATCACTGGGGGTGTAGGTGAAGCTTTAATTGCAACAGCTACAGGACTTTGTGTAGCTATTGTTTCTTTGGCTATTCATGCATATTTTGTGCAGAGAATAGACCGTATCGTAACTGATATGGAACAGGCTTTTTCACTAATTGAAGGTTATATAACTAGAGGTGAATAACAATGCGTTTAAAAGATAGAAGAGCGTTTTCTAAGCCTGAAGTCATGATTATACCAATGATTGATATTATGTTTTTCTTATTGGTATTTTTTATGCTCAGCACGCTATATATGGTGGATTTAAAAACTATTCCTGTAAATATGCCTAAAGTGCAAAATGCCCAAAGTCAAACAAATGTTAATTATTTAGTTACGATGAAAGCTGATGGCACTTTGTATTTAGAAAATAAATTGATAGATGAAGATACATTACTTCAAGGTGCAAAAGAAAAATATGAAGAAAATAATAATTTTGCTGTAGTTATTCGTGCTGATGAAAGCATTGATTATGGTAAAATAATGGCTTTATTAGATAAATTCAAGGCTATTGGTATAACTAAATTTGGTTTAGCGACAGAAACGATAGTACAAAAGCCACAATAATAACTTGACATATCTATTACTAAATGTTATGGTAAAAATAGAATTAATTTTTTAATTAATTTTATTTATAATTTATATTGAGTGGAATAGGTGTCCCTAGGACTTAATAGAGAAAGTAGTAAAAGCTACTACGGTCCCGCCGCTGTGAAAGTGAGCAACTTCAAAATATGTCACTGAGATTTTCTTGGGAAGGCTTGAAGAAGCGATGAACTTGAGTCAGAAGAACTGCCTATTTGTCAATCACCGTTATGACCTGCGAGAGATAGGTAGGAGATTTATTACAGTATAAGGCTATCTCTACATCGGTATAATTCCATGTAGAGATAGCCTTATACTAGAAATGAACCTTTGAGCGCGCAGAAGGTTCATTTTTTTTATGACTTTTAACCTAGCTTAAAAGAAAATTGTAGGATAAAGGGGATAACTCAGCTAAGAGAGGAAAGAACGATATGAAAGCTAAATGGAAAAAAATTTTAATGGCATCTATGGCATGTGTAGCCTTAACAGGCGTATCTGCAACATCTTTTGCTTCTGGTTATGAGTTGAGTTCTGAAGTAAAGACTGCAACTCCAGCTTTATTAAAAGCAACAGAAATTGGTTTACGTACTTATAATACAACAGATGAACAGCTAATGAAGGCACCAAATAAAGATGCTATTGTAGTGATGAGTTTTGGTACTACTTTTAAAGATACTCGTGCAAAAACAATTGAAGCAACTGTAGATGAAATTCAAAAAGCACATCCAAATACTAAAGTGGTATTAGCATTTACTTCACATATTATTATTGACCGCATTAAAGCTAAAGAAGGTATTAATATCCCAACTCCAGAAGAAGCTTTGGCACAACTAAAAGCTGAAGGCTATAATCGCATTGCACTCACTTCTTTAGATGTTATTCCTGGTATTGAATATACTTATAAAACAGCTGTTTATGATATATACAAAACTCAATTTAAGAAAATGACTATGGGTACACCTCTTATGTATTGGATGGGACAAGAAAATCAAAGAGATGATGTAGAAGATGCTATGAAAGCACTTGAATCTCAAATGCCTAAATTAGGTAAAAAAGATGCAGTACTTGTTATGGCTCATGGTACACCAGACCCATCAAATGCATATTATGCTGTAATGCAAGATCGTTTAAATAAACTTTATGATGGCAAAGTTTTGATTTATACAGTTGAAGGTAATCCAAGATTAGAAGATGTCATTGAAGAGTTAAAAGCTAAGAAAATCAAAAATGTAACTTTAATGCCACTTATGATGGTAGCAGGTGACCATGCTAATAATGATATGGCAGGAGAAGAAGAAGATTCACATAAATCTATTTTAGAAAAAGAAGGTTTCAAAGTGGATACTTATCTTCACGGTTTAGGTGAAAATGAAAATGTTCGCCAATTATTTGTGGATAGAGCAAATGAAGCTTTTGATGTATTGCAAGCAGATAAATAAGCCGTGTAGCCTAAGCTTGACGCTTTTATATGGCAAGTGTAAAATAAACAAGAGCATTATTTTATTAAGTAATTTAGTTTCTACTAAAATATGCAAAATGTAATACAGTAAGGTATGTGGCAAATTTTGTCACATACCTTTTTATGCAGGAGGATTTTTAATCATGGCAGGAACTTTTTATGGTATTGGTGTAGGTCCTGGAGACCCAGAATTATTGACAATGAAAGCTATTAAAGCTATTGAAAAAGCTGATGTACTCATTGCACCAAAAACAGAAAAAAAAGATGGTAGCGTAGCTTTAAGCATAGCTAAACCTTATTTAAAAGATGATATTGAAATTGTATATCAAGTTTTTCCAATGGTAGTTAATTTTGAAACTACTGATGCATGGCAGAAAAATAAAGAAGAAATTTTAGCTTTATTACAAGCTGGAAAAAATGTAGTATTTTTAACATTAGGCGATCCAATGTTTTACAGTACATATATTTATGTATATCGTCTTTTAGCAAAAGAAAAAGATATAAATATTGAAACTATCCCAGGTGTGCCAGCATTTTGTGCGATTGGTAGTAAATTAGGTTATCCTTTAGTTGAAGGCAATGATATCATCAGTGTAATTCCAGCAACTGCTGATAAAGAAACTATTGATAAAGCTTTAGCTGTTTCTAATAATGTGGTAATGATGAAAGTTTATAAAAATTATCCTGAAGTAGTAGATGCTTTAGCTGAAAATGATATGGTGGATAATGCTGTACTTGTAAGCCGTTGTGGTCTTCCAGATGAGGAAATTATAAATGATTTACAAGCTCAAAAAGATAAAAAATTAAATTATTTATCAACTATTTTGACTAGAAGGAGTAAAGGTATTTAATTGCCTTAGATAATGTTACTATGAAAAAATTAAATGGTTTGTTTTGTATATTAGCTTTAGTAATATGTTTTTCAGTAATATTAGTTGGTTGTGGTAGTCAAACAGAGGAAAAAAATGCTTCGAGTGGAACTGATAGTTATTTAACTATTACAGATGATGCTGATAGACAAGTAGTTTTGACGAAAAAACCAGAAAGAATAGTACCATTATCAGCATCTTTTTTAGAGCCACTTCATGCTGTTGATGGAAAAATAGTGGCTAGGGTATCAGCAAAAACAGGTATTCCCAAAGAAGATGAAAATCTACCACAAGTAGGAAATGTCTATAATATTAATATTGAGAAAGTAATAGAAGCTCAACCAGATTTAGTAATTGCTTATAAGGGTATGAATAATAAATTTGTATCTACGTTTGAAGAAAATGGTATTCCTGTAGTTGTTCTTGAAATGCGTACGTATGACCAAGTAAAACATACTGTAGATGTTTTAGGGCAGATTGCAGGAAATCCAGATAAAGCAAAAACTTTGATACAAGATATGGATAATAAAATAGCAGAAATAAAAGACAAATTGCCAAATGAACATAAACGCATAGCGATACTACATAGTACAGCTCAAAATGTAACTGTACAATTAGAAGGTAGTATTGCAGGTTCAACGGCAGAGATTTTGGAATTTGAAAATATTGCTAAGGGATTGACTCCATTAGAAAGCAATCCAACTTCTGCGCCATATAGTTTGGAGACATTAGTATCAGCAAATCCAGATGTTATCTTTGTTACAAGTATGGGAAAACTAGAAACTATAAAGAAATCTATGATGGAGAATGTAGAAAATAATCCAGCATGGCAGACTCTTCCAGCAGTAAAAGAAAAGAAAGTATATTTCTTGCCACAGGAATTATTTTTACTAAGTCCAGGCATTCATTATCCAGAAGCGGTTGAAACTATGGCTAAGCTTGTTTATCCAGATAAATTTAATTGATGGTGAATTGATATGACTATGCAAAAACAAGAAGTTTTACAAACTACAAAATTTGGCATAGCGATTAATAAATGGCGAATACTAATGATGATAGTATTCGCCATTTTAGCTTGCTCGGGCATTATTTGCAGTATAATAAGTGGAGCAGTAGCTATTCCAATAAGTGAATTGAAAAATATTTTTATCGATGGTGTAAATAGTCCTCACCAACAGATTTTATATAATATTAGATTGCCAAGAACGATAGTTGCAGGATTAGTAGGCATGAATTTGGCTATGGCAGGAGCTATTTTACAAGCTGTGATGAAAAATCCTTTAGCTGATCCACATATCATAGGGATTTCTTCAGGGGCAGGGCTTACAGGTATTTTAGTGATTGTATTATTTCCTGCTATGGAATATCTAATAACGCCTATAGCTTTTGTCGGTGCTATGATTGCAGCTATTTGCATTTATTTATTGGCATGGAAAAATGGTATAAGACCATTGCGTATTATTTTAGCAGGGGTGGCAGTATCAGCATTTTTAGGTGCAGGTATTTCCGCTATTTTAGTTTTATATAGTGATAGAATACATGGTGCTTTGATGTGGATGGTAGGGGGCTTATCGGCTCGTTCATGGCCACATGTAGATATTATTTGGCCTTATGCTTTAATTGGATTTATTTTAGCAATGTTGGGTTCACGCCATTTAAATATTTTGCAATTGGGTGATGATATAGCAAAGGCTCTAGGGGTTAATGTAGAAATAACACGCATTTATTTGACTGCTATAGGAGCATTATTGGCAGCAAGTGCTGTATCTGTAGCTGGTTTATTAGGTTTTGTAGGGCTTATAGTGCCACATACAGCTCGTTTGCTTGTAGGTTCAGATTATCGCTACTTGATACCTTCGTCGGCACTTTTGGGGATAGCTGTAGTTACTTATAGTGATACTTTCGCCCGTGTAGCTTTTGCTCCACTGGAATTGCCTGTGGGAATTTTCATGGCGATATTAGGAGCTCCATTCTTTTTATTTTTACTTAGAAAGGAGCTTTAATATGGTTAATTTAAAAGTATCTGATTTAATGATAAAAATATATGATAAATTGATTTTAGATGGAATTAATATTGATTTTAAAGCTGAAAAAAAGACAGCTATCATAGGGCCAAACGGTTGTGGTAAATCGACTTTATTAAAAGCTATCTCAGGATTAAATCGTCAGTATAAAGGCGAAATCTTGATTGATGGAGAAAATATTTTGCATTTATCCAGAAAAAATCTAGCGAAGAAAATGGCAATATTACCACAGGGAGCGACAACACCAACAGATTTGACGGTAAAAGAGCTTGTTAGTTATGGCAGGTTTCCTTATCGTTCTATGTTTAAATCATTGAATAGTAAAAAAGAGCAAGCAATTATTGAAGAAGCAATGGAAAAAACACATGTTACATCTTTTTCTCATCGCTTAGTCAGCACTTTATCTGGCGGTGAAAGACAGCGCACATGGATTGCAATGGCACTTGCTCAACAGCCACAGATTTTATTATTAGATGAGCCAACTACTTATTTAGATATTGCCCATCAAATAGAAGTCATGCAGATAGTAGATGAATTGAATAAACGCGAAAAAATGACAGTGATTATGGTTTTACACGATATAAATCATGCTCGTATGTATGCTGATGATATAGTTATCTTGAAAGATAAACATGTATTTGAGCAAGGTGAGCCTAATACTGTGCTTGATGTAGAAAATTTAGCTAAAGTATTTGGTGTGAATGCTAAGATGTATCAAAACTGTCAAAATCCAGAAGATAAAATAATTTTTCCAGTATCTTTAGTTAAAAATTAATATAATAAGGGGAATAAATATGCTTGAAATAAAATCCCTAAAGAAAAACTTTGTTTCTAAAAATAAACAAGGTAAAAATATAGAAAAAACGGCTGTAAAAGATTTGAATTTGACGATTGATGAAGGTGAAATCTTTGGGCTTTTAGGGCCAAATGGAGCAGGCAAGACGACGACTATTCGCATGCTTACCATGCTCACAAAGCCTACAGCTGGAGAAATTTTATATAAGGGAAAAGATATATTCAGCGATGAATTAAATGTAAAAAAATATATAGGGGTAGTACCGCAACATATAAATTTTGATCAGGATTTGACTGTTTGGGAAAATATGGAATTACATGGAAGATTGCATCACATTCCCAAAAGTCAGCGTCATGCTCGCATTGAAGAATTATTAAATTATGTAGAGCTTCAAGATAGAGTTAATGATAAGGTAAAAAGTCTATCTGGCGGTATGAAAAGGCGTTTATTGATTGTGCGAGCTTTGATGCATAATCCTAAAATTTTATTTTTAGATGAGCCAACGGTAGCTTTAGACCCACAGGTGCGCCGACGTATTTGGGATTTAATACGCCGATTGCCAAAAGATGGTGTTACTGTAGTTTTGACTACTCATTACATTGAAGAGGCAGAAAATTTATGTAATAGAGTGGCTATTTTAAATAAAGGTAGTTTAATAAAATTAGATACGCCAAAAGCTCTTTGTGAGCAAATTGGTAAATATGTTGTAGAATGGGATAGTGAAGAGTCTAGAGAGTATAAATTCTTTAATTCTCGCAAAGAATGCGCAGATTTTGCTGGAACTTTAGATGTAGCGACAACTATACGTCATTCCAATTTAGAAGATGTCTTCGTAGAATTGACAGGAAGGACGGTGAGCTGATTATGCTATATGATATTTGGACTGTTTTTTGGCGAGACTGGGTAGTATTGAAACATCGCATGATAAAATTCATCTTAAGCCGTATGGTAGCACCTATTTTATATATGGTGGCTTTTGGCTGGGGATTAGGTAGAAGTATTAATACAGGGACTGGTTCATATTTAGATTTCTTAGTTCCAGGGATTTTGGCTTTAAATTCTATGAATATAGCTTTTAATAGTTTGACTCCTGTACATGCAGAACGTATATATCATAAATCTTTAGAGGAATATTTAGTATCGCCTATTCGACCAATAGCTTTTGTAGCAGGAAAGATTTTGGCTGCTGTGCTTCGTGGCATGATTTCTTCAGCGATTATCGTTGTTTTAGCTTATTTATTTGGTGCGAAATTTGCGATTACGCCATTATTTATAATCATATTGATTATAAATTGTATCATCTTTGCTGAAATTGGTTTTTCAGCAGCAATGACAGTACAGACTTTTGAAGATATGGCAAGATTTAATACGTATATTTTATTGCCGATGTCATTTTTATGTGGCACATTTTTCTCTACGGATAAATTGCCATTATTACTGCATTATTTTATTGAAGCATTGCCACTGACGCATACATCAACTTTGTTGCGTGCTATTACACATAATCAAGAGATTTCCATATTATCTATCGGTATTTTATGTTTATATATGATTGTATTATTTATTATTTGCAATCGCATTTTAGGTAAGATAAAAAATTAAAAAATGCACTCCAATGGGAAAAATTTTCCTTGGAGTGCATTTTTATTTAAATTTAAAATTCAATACCTTTTTGGGCTTTGATGCCTTCTTTATAAGGGTGTTTGATTTCTTTCATTTCCGTTACTAAATTAGCCTTTTTAATGATTTCTTCTTTAGCGTTTCGTCCTGTCATAACGAGATGTAAATCAGCAGGTTTTTCGGCGATTAAATCTAAGACATCTTTTAACTCAACTAAATCAAAATCAATAGCATAATTTATTTCATCTAAGATAATCATATCCCATTTATTGCTTATCATTTCCATTTTGGCTTCTTGAAGTGCTTTTTTAGCAGCTTCTTGATGGATTTTTATATCTGTATTGCCTCGGCGAGTAAAACCTTCACCACATTGTTTCACTGTGATATCTGGAGCAAATTTAGCTAAGGCCTTTAATTCACCATATTTCCAACTGCCTTTGATGAATTGGAGAATTAAAACTTTTAAGCCTTCGCCCCATGCACGGATTGCAAGCCCTAAAGCTGCTGTAGTTTTTCCTTTGCCGTTTCCAGTGTGAACGATTACTAATCCTTTTTTATATTGAGTATCTTGCATTATCTATTATTCACCTACTTATGATTTAGAGACTAAGTTCTTGATATTTTGTGATTACGATATAACCAATGCACATAATGATTAAAAATAAAGTAGAAACATTGTACATTAATTTTATGGTTTGTTGAATATGTCGAGCATTTAATTCATTGATAGCTTCGCCCATATAAGCTCGGAATGATTGACGACCAAAATAATAGTTTATACCGCCTAGGCGAATATCTAGTGCGCCAGCTACTGTAGCTTCTGTATAACCACCATTAGGGCTAGGATGTTTTTTAGCATCACGCATCATCATTTTAAAAGCACCTTTGGCATTTAATTTAGAATAAAAAGCCACGATGATTAATAAAAGCCCTGTTATGCGTGCGGGAATGAAATTTAAAACGTCATCAATGCGGGCAGCTGTTCTGCCGAAATAAAGATATTTATCATTTTTATAGCCAATCATAGCGTCCATGGTATTGCTCATGCGGTAAAGTACAGCGAGCGGTAGTCCGCCGATAAAGAAATAAAATAAAGGCGAGATAATACCATCTACAATATTTTCCGCTACCGTTTCTACAGTGGCACGAGTGATATCTTGTTCATTCATGCGATTGGCATCGCGACTTACGATATAATTTACTTTTTTGCGAGCTTCATCAAGATTGTGATTGATTAATTCATCATAAATATCTTTGCCTGCTTTAGCTAGAGATTTTGGTGAAATCATAAAGCTTAAGATTACAGCCTGGATAAAGATATTGAGCCAACTAGGACAATTAAATACATCAAGAAGTGTGATTATGCCATAAGTTATGCCATAGCTAAAGCTCAATAATATAGCTACTAAAATAAAGCCACAGACTAATTTTGTGGGTTCAGTAGCATTATCTTTGCGCAATAATTTATCGAGGATATCAATTAATTTTCCCATCAAAGCTACAGGATGATATTTAGAATTAGGGTCGCCAATTATGCAATCAATGACGAAGGCTAAAAAAGCAATTAAAGCTATTTCCATTACATTCAACTCACATTTTTAAAATTTTTCTATGCATATTAATTATAGAAGCTAGATATTTTAAAATCAATAAATTACTACAAAAAAATAAAGTGCTATGGTATGATAAAAGATAATCTAAAGATTTTATTATTGAGGTGAGAAAATGAGTGTAGAATTATTACATTACACAAGAGGAAAATATGTAGAAAATATTCATCGAGGCGATGCTGTTTGTGTTGGCGTTGATGGCAATATTATTGATAAAGTAGGCAATGCTCACCTACCAATGTTTTGGCGCAGTGCAGCGAAACCTTTTCAATTATTACAGTTCGTAAAATTAGGTGGCGTTGAAAAATATAATTTAACACAACAAGAATTAGCAATACTTGCTTCTTCTCATAGCGGTGAAGATATTCATGTAGAAACAGTAAAATCTATTTTGCATAAATTAGGTTTAACTGAAGAAGTATTAAACTGTGGTTCTGCTCGTCCTATGAGTGGAAAAGCTTTCAAAGAATTAGTAAAAAATAATTTAAAACCATCAGCATTGCATAATCCTTGTTCTGGTAAACATTCAGCAATCATAGCTCTTTGTCAGTTGTTGAATATACCAGTGGAAGATTATATAAAACCAGACCATGAAGCTCAAAAAATCATTCATCAAATAGTAGCTATGTCAGCTGGTATTCCTGAAGATGAATTGGATATTGGTATTGATGGCTGTGGTGTGCCTGTATTTTATTTACCACTTGATAAAATGGCATATGCTTATGCTCGTTTGATGAATGCAGAAGAAGGAAATTGGGGCGAATACACAGAAGCTGCCATAAAAATTCGCGATGCTATGTGTGCATATCCGCAGATGGTTTCTGGAACAGGTAGAATTGATAAAGCAGTAGCAGAAGTAACAAATGGACGAGTATTGGCTAAAATTGGTGCAGATGCAGTATATTGCTTAGCTTCTCGTGAATTAAAATCTGGTATGGCTTTTAAAATCGAAGATGGAAGCTATGCAGCAGTAACTCCAATGGTAATTGCAATGCTCAAACATTTTAATTATATTAATGAAGAAGAATATAATAAATTATTGTCAATGTATCCACCTGTATTGAAAAATCATCGTGGCGATATCATTGGTGAAATTAAAGCTGTTTTTTAAATAGTATTTTAAGTTAATTTGAAATCACTATTATTGTATATTCAATCGATAATAGTGATTTCTTTATTTTATGTAAAAGGAATGTTGAAATGGAAAAAGCAGAGAATTTTTATTGGAAATTATTTAAATCCACATTTATTATCAGTGCTTTTACTGTGGGTGGCGGTTTTGTAATCATACCGCTATTGAAGGCAAAATATGTCGATGAATATAAATGGATAAGAGAAAAAGATGCTTTGGATTTAGTAGCTATAGCTCAATCTATGCCAGGGGTAGTGGCGATTAATTCTGCTGTAATTTTAGGATATAAAATGCGTGGTGTAAAAGGAACTTTGACAGCTTTATTAGCCACTGTATTGCCACCGCTTATCACCTTATCTTTAATTTGTATTTTTTATAATTTATTTGCTACAAATCCATATGTGAAATTGCTATTAAAAGGTATGCAATGTGGTGCTACAGCATTGATTATCAATGTAGCATATGATTTATTGAAAAAAGAATTAAAGAAAAAATATATATTATCCTTATTTATTATTTGTTTTACCTTTGGCATGAGTTTTTTTACGGATATAAATGTAATGTATTTAATCGTTATTGATGGAATTATTGGTTTAATTTTAATGAGGGATAAAAAATATAATTAAAATAATTAATTTAGTGATAGAAAAATAGCAAAGGATTTTTACTATGATTTATTTAGAATTATTTTGGAGCTTTGTTCAAGTAGGTTTATTTTGTGTTGGCGGTGGATATGCTTCCATGCCATTAATCCAAGCACAAGTAATAGATGTACATGGCTGGCTTAGCATGAGTGAATTTATAGATATTTTTACAATTTCTCAGATGACTCCTGGCCCTATTGGTATTAATGCAGCGACTTTTGTCGGCATGAAAGTAGCAGGGTTTTTAGGTGCTATTGTGGCAACATTGGGATTTGTAACGCCATCGTTTATTTTAGGTATTATTTTAGCGAAATTATTTTTTAAATATGGAAATATTGGGGTGATTAAAGGTATATTAAATGGCTTAAGACCAGCTGTTGTAGCATTAATTTGTTCTGCTGGTATGAGTTTTATATTTTTAGCTTTGTTCAATACAGAAAAAATGCCAATAAATGTAGCGAATATTGATTATTTAGGTTTATTTGTATTAATTGTAGCTTTTATTGCTGTTAGAAAAAAAGTGGGAATTATAAAAATTTTGGCTGGTTCTGGTGTATTAGGGCTTATTTTAGGACTAATTGGAAAATTTTAGGGGGATTTTTAGCATAATATATTGAATTTATCAATGGTATATATTATGATTATAAATAAGATATATACATATGAAAGAGGCGAAATGAATTGGCAGCAAAAGTATTTACCGAAGAACAAAGAAAAATTCTCAGTAAAAACCCTAATGTAGAGTCAGTAGAAAAAACACGAATTATTTATACAGAAGCATTTAAATCTTATTATGTAAAAAATTATTTGGCAGGGAAAAAACCTACAGAAATTTTTATTGAAGCAGGTTTTGATCCATCAATTTTAGGTAATAAACGCATAGAAAGAGCTTCAGCAAGATGGAGAAAATTATATGCTGATGGTCAATTAATCATAGATACTAAAGAAAATATATCAGTAGAAACAAAGGAAGAAAAAATAATGAATAGTGAACCAACAAAAAAAAGAAGAGGTCGTCCTCGTAAAAATCCTGTGGTAGAAACAGTAGTAGAAACAAAAAAAGAAGAAAATACAGTGGATATGCCAAAGAAAAAACGAGGTCGTCCTCGTAAAAATCCAGAAGTTATATCACAAGTAGAACCTACAGAAAATAAAGCAAAAACAGTTAAAAAACGTGTAAATAAAATTGCTGCTATGGCAAAAAATATAAAATTAGCTGAACCTGTGGTTAAAAAAGAAGTAAAAGAAGAAGCACCACAGAAAAAAAGAAGAGGTCGTCCACCAAAAAATGCACAAAAAGCAGTAGAAACAAAAGTGGAAACTAAGGTAGAAAAAGTAGAAACACAAGTAAAAGCAAATGAACAAGTAGCAAAGAAAAGAAGAGGTCGTCCTCGTAAAGTTGTACAAAATGTAGATGAAACACCAGTACAGAAAAAAGAAAATATCGAAGTAAAACCAGTAGTTAAATCAAAAGAAGAAAGCATTTCTAAAGTAGAAAAAGTGGAAAAAGTAGAAACTGTAACAGAAGAAAATCCAGTAGTTGCTTTAGTAAAAGCTATCAACAGACTTACACGTGAAGTAAATTCTTTAAAACGTTTAGTCGCTGGTAAAAAAAGAATAAATTATTAAGATATAAATATCTTTTTATCTCTGTAGAATATATGGAGATAAAAAGATATTTTTTTGGTCAAAATAGAAAAATTATTATAAAAGCTTTTTATTGACCTTTAACCTCTATATTGTTATTATAAATATATTGTAAATGTGAATGTCGTTCATAATTATTTATACATATATTGAATATATAAATATTTGCTTGTATAAACTAGAAATAAAATAAGGAATAGGTGAAATAACTTGATAAGCGTAACGAAATTATTATTTGCAACAGAATATTTTGGAGACTCTCTTCGTTATACAGATAATGCTCATAAAGCAAGAAATGGCGTAAGAGAAGGCATGGGACCAGTAGTAGTTTGGAACTCTACACGTACATGTAATTTAAAATGTCGCCATTGTTATATGAGTTCTGATGCTAAAAAATATCAAAATGAATTGACTACAGCAGAAGCAAAACAATTCATTGATGATTTAGCAGATTTCAATGTGCCAGTATTATTATTTTCTGGTGGAGAACCATTAATTCGTCCAGATTTCTTTGAACTTGCAGACTATGCAGCGAAAAAAGGTGTACGTCCTACATTATCTACTAATGGTACTTTGATTACACCAGAAGTAGCTCGCAAAATCAAAGATATTGGTGTAGGTTATGTGGGCATTTCTTTAGATGGTCTTCGTGAAGTAAATGATAAATTTCGCGGAAAAGCTGGAGCTTTTGAAGCTGCTATGAATGGTATTAAAAACTGTGTAGCAGTTGACCAACGCGTAGGGCTTCGCTTCACTATCAATCATCATAATATCCAAGAATTAGAAAATATCTTTGATTTCATTGAAGAAGAAAATATCAATCGTGTGTGCTTCTATCATTTAGTATATTCTGGTCGTGGTAATCAAATGATGGATGAAGATGTAACAGCTGAAGAATCTCGCCGTGCTATGGATATAATCATTCGTCGCACTCGTGATTTTGAAGAACGTGGTTTGAAAAAAGAAATCTTGACTGTAGATAATCACTGCGATGGTGTATATATGTATTTAAAAGCACTTCAAGAAGGCAAAGATGAACTTGCTCAGCAGATTAAAAAATATATTGCTATGAATGGTGGTAACCGTTCTGGTATGGCATTTGCCGAAGTTGATCCACTTGGATATGTACATCCTGACCAATTTACACAACATCATACTTTTGGCAATGTTCGTGAACGTAAATTTGGAGATATTTGGCAAGATACAACAAATCCTATTATGGCAGGATTGAAAGATAGAAAACCATTATTAAAAGGTCGTTGCAGTAAATGTAAATTCTTAGATAATTGTAATGGTAATTTCAGAACACGTGCTGAAGCTCGCACTGGAGATTTTTGGGAATCAGACCCTTCTTGTTATTTAACTGATGAAGAAATTGGTATTACAGGAGCTGAAAAATAATGATTATTTCATGGAATACAACTAATGCTTGTAATATGTTTTGCGACCATTGTTATCGTGATGCTGGTTGTAAAGCTGATGAAGAATTAAATACGCAAGAAGCGAAAACGCTTTTAGAACAGATTGCAAAAGCTGGCTTTAAAATCATGATTTTTTCTGGTGGAGAGCCACTTATGCGTCCAGATATCGTAGAACTTGTGGAATACGCTACAAAATTAGGTCTTCGCTCTGTATTTGGTACAAATGGCACGCTTATCACAGAAGAAATGGCTTTAAAATTAAAAAATGCTGGCGCTATGGGCATGGGAATTTCTCTTGACTCCATGGACGCAGAAAAACATAATAATTTCCGTAAATTCCCTAACGCTTGGGAAGGCGCTGTTCGTGGTATGAGAAATTGTCGTAAAGTAGGGTTGCCATTTCAAATTCATACAACAGTGATGGATTGGAACCAACATGAATTGGAAGCTTTAACAGATTTTGCTGTTAAAGAAGGCGCTGTAGCTCACCATATTTTCTTTTTAGTGCCAACAGGTAGAGGAAAAAATATCGAAGCAGAAACACTTCGCGCTAAAGAATATGAAGATGTTATCACAAGAATTATGAAAAAACAGCAAGAAGTAGATATCGAATTAAAACCTACTTGCGCACCTCAATTTATGCGTATAGCTGACCAAATGGGCATGAAACTTCGTTTCCGTCGTGGTTGCTTGGCTGGTACATCTTATTGCATAATCAGCCCTCGAGGAAAAGTACAGCCATGTGCTTATTTAAATATGGAACTTGGCGATGTTCGCAAAACTCCATTTGATGAAATCTGGAAAAACAGCGAAGTATTGAATAAATTGCGTACTTTTGAATTTGAAGGCAATTGTGGTAAATGTAAATATAAATTCAGCTGTGGTGGCTGTAGAGCTAGAGCTGCTTATTATAATGATGGCAATTATATGGCAGAAGAACCATGGTGTTTATATAGTCATAAATAATAAAAGTGTTGTATATGGTCTAGGCTATATACAACACTTTTTTAGTTGATTTTAATTTAAAATTGTATGTTCATCATTGAATTTTATAATGCGACTATGAGGTAGGGATAATAATTCTTGTTCATGCGTGGAAATCAAAATAGTTTTATTAGCTTTGATAAAATCTATGAGAAATTCTTTAAACCATTGTCTAGTCTTATTATCAAGCCCATTTAAAGGCTCATCAATCATAAGTACATCTGGATTTAGAGCTAAGATTGCAGCAAGAGCCACTTTTTTCTGTTCGCCACCACTTAGATGATAAGGTGGTCTATCTTTTGACATACTCCCCCTGCCTTTAGGCATGGGGAGTATGTCAATTAGTCTATAAAAGGGGATAGTTTGAGCGATATAGGCTAAAAAAAGAACAGTTATAAAAATTTTAAAAGGCAGATAGAAAAGGCGAGTATTATTTAGTAATAGAGAAGGTAAAATTATTATCAAAGAAAATAAAGTTGATATCAAAGTCGGTTTTAATATAGAAATGATGAGTTTAGTATTTAAAGTTGATAAATAAATTAGACTAAAAGCTAAAATAATTAAAGGAAAAAATATTTTTTGTGCAGAATTTATTAAAATTATGGTGAGAAAAACGAACAATAATTTTTCACTGGGATTTAGCCAACTGTTTTTATGGGGATAATTATGATGGCGAAGAAAAATTAATTTAGTAGTAATGGAAAATAAAGTTTTTTGCCAAAATTTATCTTTATCCTTTGGGGGTGTGTACTCATCTGTAGTTAAAAGCCATTTAGGAATTTTAGCAGAATTATCAAAGTGTGTCTATTTGTCAATGTAGTGAGAGGCAAAAATACAAAAAAAGTACAAAAAATTTTTAGTTCTGGGTGATATTTTATACAAATACCACCCTTTATTTTTTACTGTTTTTCCTGCATTAATTCTTTTCTTTTTTCTTTTGGTGTTTTCCACCCCAAGACTTTAGTTGGTGTATTATTGGATTTTCTCATGCGTTTTTTGAGCCGCTGCTTCAATCCGTCAAAGGTATAAAATTTTAAGGTTGCATAAAATTTTTGCTGGTCCTTGCCGTGGCTTCTTTCCACTTTACCGTTATGACGTGGCGTCCGCGGCCGAATTGTCTTATGAACAATCTCAAGTTCATTAAGCATTTCATCAACTTTATGGATTTTGTCTGTCGGCTGGATATTCACAAATTCCGCTCCGTTATCCGTCTGGATAATCAGTGGTTTATATCTGAAGTAACGGATTGCACGCTTTATAAAATCTACTGACGTTTCACTGTCTTTTTTTAGATACGGATGCATAAATCGTTCTCGCGTGGCTTCGTCGATGACCGTATACTGGAAAAAATCCCCGGCATACGGCGTTAAGCCAGCATAGCAGCTTTTCGGTATTTCTTTAACGTCTATTTGCCATTTTATACCTATCTGCTCCGGTGTTTCATACGGTTTTGGTTTATAGGCATTCTTTTTCTTAGCAGATTTATTTTTCATATAGCCTAATCGTTTTAACACCCGATATAAAGAAGCAATGTTGCGTGTATAGTGCTTATCCTGTAGCAGTTTTCCGTATAATTCATAGCCGGTCATATTCGGATTACGACGCATATAATCTTTAATCCACTTGATTTCCTTTTTGGTATGTGTATTGGGATGTACCTTATGCGGACGATGAGATTTATCTTCCAATGATGTTTTTGTGCCGTCAAAACGAGCATTCCAACGCATAAGAGAAGCTGCAGATACCTTATAACGGCGGCATACGAATTTGATTGAACAACCGGAGCGATACAGTCTGACAGCGTAATACCTGGTGTTCACATCATGGGGTAGGTAACGATAGTTTGAGTTCATAACAATTCCTCTTTTCATAAATTTTATATATGCAAAATGTGCATACAACAAAAAATATAGAATACAGAGGAATGAAATAAGAAATATAAGAGGATAAAAGCAGATATTATCAGGGAATAATATCTCTTTTTTATTAGATTTAATCGAAAATAGCTGTGATTATAAGGATAAACAGAAGCATCGCCCGCTCGTCCTTATAATCACAACTATTTCCGATAGACCATAAGGAAGTTTTTCTGTAAGAAAAACGGATTTAATTTTTTTCACGCTTTTCTTCTTCGCATGATAACGACTACAGAAAAAAAGACAAGGGTAAACGTTGCAGCTTCGCTGCCCTTGTCTTTTTTTCTTCCGTCGTTCTCTGTATGCTGCGAAAAGCGCAAAAAAAATGGACGCTTATGAGCGGGATACAATGTGGATTACTGAAAGCGGGGGCTAATTATGAAAAAAGATATGTTCGTTAAAGTTTATTTGACTAATTTAGGCAAATATGTTGAAGGTTATCTGATTGGCGAATGGGTAGACGTTACAACTAATACAGATTGGAATGAAGAACTTAAAAACATAGGCGTAAAAGCTAACAGTGATTATGAGGAATATTTTATAACGGATTTTGAGAGCAATATTGATATAAAAATAAATGAATATACTTCTATCAATGAACTTAAAAAGGTTGCTGAACAGCTTGAAGAACTTAATAATGCTGTAGATGTTGACATTTTTAATGCAATTTTAAGTTGTAGTTCAGATTTTGAAGAAGCCTATACCATAGCTATTAACGGCGATTATACTTATTTTGATGATGTTAATGATAATAGCGATTTAGGACATGTTTTAGTTGATGAAGGTTATTTATTTAATGGCGATTTAGATGAAAATATAAAGATGTATTTAGATTATGAAAGCATTGGTCGGGATTATGTTATAAATGTGAACGGTTCTTTTAGTGGTAACGGTTTTATTGCTTTGTATTGATAAATAGGGCTTGATTTTCAAGCCCGCCCCGTTTTCGAGGTGGACACTATGAAACTTTTAGAAAATATAACACTTGATAAGATAGATGTTAATAAGATTGAACTTATTATAAAACAGCAAAACGGCTGTTTATTGGAAATGTATAAGTTACTGCTTTTTGATGAAACAACAGATAAACCGGAGAATAATAAATGGGCAAAGGCTTTTTTAGAAACACAGATTAAAGCTTTGGAGCATATCGAAAACGTACTTAAAAAGCATAAGGAACATTTTGAACCAAAGAAAAAAGAACCTGCTAAGAAGCAGGATAAACATGATGATGTAAATGATGTTGTTACTGATGAAGCGGAACAAGCTAACTTGTTTGAATGAAAGGAGCTTTAAAATGAAGGTTTACGGCGTTGGGAGAGTTGCACGGGAATTAGATGTTAGATACAGTGCAAATGGTATATGCGTTATAAAATTTGCCATAGCGGAAAATATTTACAATCGGAAAACACAGGAAACAGAAGCAGAATTTTATGATTGCGTGGCTTTTGGAAAACTTGCCGAACGATTAGGGAATTTAGGTATTGAAAAGGGCGAGAAACTACAGATTGAAGGCAGGTTATCCGCAAAGGTTTATGTGAACAGGCACGGCGACAAAAGCAAGTATACACAGATTATATTAAGCGGGTTTGAATTATGCGGAAAACCGAAAAGAAAGGAACAGACAAAATGAGTAAGAAAGTAAGATTGATGTTTGCTTATCATGACTTTTTAAGAGGCGGCAAGTATTTTGCCGCCCGCAAAATCTTAAACCTTCTTAGCAATAAAAGAATTTCTTTAGGTTTAGATGATGACAGTTGGGAAGTTGAACAATTAGCCTATAAGCTTGATTTAAAAGTATCGTACAGCAGAAATTATAGCGGGGCTAATGTTTATTTGTAGAACGAAAGGATTTATCATGAAATTATTAGCTAAATGTGAATTATTCAGAGATAAGTTTTATTCTTTTTGGTATCACCGCATCGGGTCGGCATTTCTTTATATATCGGAAAATCAAGGTTTTTGTGTTGATTGCGGGAATATGTTTTCCTTCAGCAAGATAAATCCGTTCACACAAACGGTATATTGCCCTAAATGCGGAAAAGGCTTCAGCTACAGAAAAAATGAAATAATTATAAGTGAACAGTATGATAAAGATTTACCGTATGTTACGGAAATGAAAATTTATGAGCTTAAACACAAGATAGAACTTAGAGTACATTATTCAAGCCGTCGAATTGACGGCAACATTCACCATAATGGGATTGACTGTTTTGACATCAAAGAAAAATACATCTTTGATATTGTGGGGAGGTCGGTTGTTTGGGAGAAACATTTGAATAACCTCCGTATTGATAGACAGGATATAGGATATCTTACGGATTTTGATAAGCTGAAAGAAAACACAGCAATCTACTTTTTCGGAATTGACGATAAAAATTACTATGGTGAAAATTTAACGGTACTTCTTAGAACTTTAAGAATGGCGATTATACGAAAAATATATGAAATCTATAAAATAAGGCTTAAAGATATGTATATAGCGAATTTATCTTTGAAAAACAGATTGTTTGGTAATGTGCTGAATATGGCGCATAGAGTACGTTTTTTCGACAGTCCTAACGTCATCTATGATAAGAATTTTTCTATAGTGAAAAAGCGTTTTATTGATGATATTTTAGGTGAAAACTTTGAGAAGGTGCATGATGAACTAAAACAAGACTATATATCAGGTGTAATAAATCTGTTACAGCTACCGAAAACAAAGTTTTTGAAGCATAATTTTTCATTCAAGAATTGGTTTATATTAAAGAGTATTTATCAGTTAAATGATATTAAACTAGCTAATGCAATATTTGATTTTTACCTTAAACATGAAAAAACCTTTGTAATAAAAGGTAATCAAGATAGTATTATTTACAATATAGAAAAGCAAATTGATAAAATGAATGTGTGTATACGGTTTATAAAATTATTATATTTGCAATATTATAAGCATATAAAATTAAGTAATATACTAGGAAATTGTGAAAAGCTACAGGACATAATGAATTTATATGCTTCAGCCGATAAAAAAACTCTATCAGCGTTTCATCAGCAAAAGGTGTCTTTTAATAATTTGCATGATTGGTTATCTTTAGCGGTAGCCAAACAGAAGGACAACGATTTAAGGTTTGATATACCACAAGAGGTAATAAATAAGTATGATACGGCAATACAGCAACATCATTTTTCTTGTATTGAACGATACAGCAGTTTAAAGGAAATTGCCTTTAAACTTAGAAATTGCAGTGCCGGATATAAAGACCGAATAAATTCGAGCCTGCAACTTGTAGCCGTAACCGATGAGCGCAAACAGATAAAAGCCCTTCTTGAAATAAAAAACAACAACATTTTACAGGCAAAGCTTTTCCAGAATAGACCCGTTAAGCAAGATATATTGATAAATCGGCTGGTAATAGATTTTGCTCAAAAACTAAAGCTGAAAATAAAAACAGATGATATTGAAACCTTTGATAAGATGATTGCCTTAGCAAGCTAAAAAAACAGGCTGCATGATTGATTTTCATACAGCCTGTTTAATTCGTCTTTTCAGAGGTTTATTTTTATTTTAGGTATAATCATAAGGGCAGTACCATAAAAACGGCTTAAAACGGACGAGAAAACGCCGATTTAAAAAAAACGCGGGAAAAAAGGTTGATTTTCTTGAAAGAAAATCTTCAATCTAAATTTTCACCTGCTCATGCCACGATTATTACTTTTATCCTTGTCCGGAAACTTCATCACTATTTTCTGCTTATGGATTTTGACTTTTTCTTTAGCTAACGGCTTTATTATAGATTTCATCAACTTTTCCATTTTCTCATTACTCGTCAGCATTGATTCAATGGATGCCGTCATGTACTTAGTTTTATCCAACTTGTTCAAATCTAATTCATAGCCGGCATTTTTGGCCAAGTGAAAAATAAACAATCTTTGAGTTCTGCCGTTTCCTTCTCTGAAAGGATGTAGTGCATTTATATCACCGAACAAATCGGCCGCTTTTTTGCAAAATTCATCTTAAGAAAGCCCTTTCAGATAGTTTTCTTTTTCCAGCTTTTTAAAGATTGTATCTGCGTAAGAATTTATATTTTCAACAGGACAAAAAAAAGCTTTTCCTTTAGATATATTTACTTTTCGTACAGTTCCCGCCCATTGATAAACATCTTGAAAAATTTCTTTGTGTATCTTTTTTAAAGTAGCAAAGTCAAATTTTTTGAAGGATTTTTTCCTAAGGTCAATAATTCTTAATACACTTAATCGTCTTTCATTCTTGTGCAAAGTTAAAACATCTTTTATACCTAACTTGTTTTCTAGTATATATTCGCTCATTTAAGGCATCCTTTTAAAAATCTCTCTTGCTTGAGCAGTAGAAATTTCACCTGAAGCAATTTTATTTAAAACACGCTTTTCTTCATCTGTATAAACAAAACCTTCTAATTCACAACTCTTTATAGCAGAAATAACATTTTCTCTAAGTTCCCTAAGCTCATTATTGGTCATTTTTATTATTTCCTTTCATGTTTCTTATATTAATATTATATCATATTTCCATTAAAAAATCAGCATAACTCCTTAATTTATAAAGGTTTTTTGCTGATTTTTTATAATGAATTTTATCTGATTTTATGATTAAAACAGTTGCGACAGGATTAAGATTATCAGCAATATCGGCGTTAAAATGGAAGATATACTAATCCATTTGAACATTCTGTCATGGTCTTTTTCTAGTGTTTTGTGCCAGTTTGTAACGGATTTTTGCAGCTGATTATAGTTTTTAGCCGCATTGCTGACTATCTTTTTGTATTCTTCAAGACATTTTTCATGTACAAGTTCCGGCATATTTTCCGTTACTTGCTCAAGTTTTTTTGCTGATACGTTGTATTCTTCTACCTGTTTCTGTAATTTTTCCGTAAGCTGCCGGTACTCGTTAAGATGAGTTGTTAAAAGCTGTAGCGTGTCGCTTATATCGGTTAATAGTTGTTCTTGTTGTTGTTTATTATCACTGCTGTTTTCGATCGAAGTAATTTCTTCTTCCAGTTCATCGACTTCATTGGTATTTTCTTGTTCTTCAGCAGCCGCAACTTGTTCACCGTATTGATTGCCGTATTCTTCTTCAATGCTCATTCTTCATTCCTCCTAAATCTCCGGTTTTCCGTTTTTATCGTTATATGTTTTATTGCATTTTTGGCAAAGCCAAAACTCGCCGTTTTTGCCCAGCTTTTTAACTAACAGATTTTTGCAGTTCGGGCACTTGGCCATAATCGGTTTGCCGTTGTCATCTTCAAAGAAAAACTTCTTTCCGGTTACTGGTGAAACGCAATCCGGGTTGTTGCACATATGGAAATGTTTATCTATTTTGGCCGAGTATTTACGGACTATCTGACCTTTACCACAGATTGGACAAATAATGCCGTCCTTGTCCCTGTAAACCGGAAATTCTTTGTTTTCGGCGTATTTTATATTGTCGTAAATCATTTTTATTACATCGTCTAGGAACTGTTGCAGGGGTTGTTTTCCTTCGGCGATTTCAGATAACCTGTATTCCATCTCCGCCGTTGTATCGGGATAAGTCAAGGACTTATCTATATTTTCTATTAGGTTTATGCCAAACTGTGTAGGCACCAGCTCTTTTTTTATCTTTTTTAGGCACGGCTTTATATCTTTTCCTTTGGAGCTTGTTTCCTGAAGTTCGGCAATAATCGTATCTCTCGTTGCCGGTGTCCCGATGCCTTTAACCTCTTTGAGTTTTTCACGGTTGGGATTATCGGCGGCCACGAATTTATAAATATTGGCCATAGCGGCAAGAAGCGTTCCTTCCGTGAAACGTTTCGGCGGCGTTGTTTTCTTTTCCTGGATTAAGTAGTCGCCTTTGCCGATTTTGTCGCCTGTTTTCAGTTTCGGTAAGATGTTTGTATCAGTCGTTTCTTTTCCTTCAAAGGCTTTAAATCCCGTTTCCAGGATAACCTGCCCGCTTCCGGTAAAAATTTCATCGGAAACTGCAAGAGTGAATGTCGTTTTTTCGGCCACGCACGGCGGAAAAAACTGCAATATATAGCGTTTTGCTATCATGTTATATATTTTCTGTTGGGTATCATCAAGTTCATTTGCCTTCACTATAGTAGGTATTATTGCATGATGAGCCGTTATTTTTTTGTCATCCCAGGCTTTAGATTTTATTGTAAGGTCTGCTTTTTCCTTTCCGGAAATATCCAGGATAGAGAAAATCTTTTCAGCATCTTCTTTTTGTGCTTCCGGTATATAGTTGCAGTCGGAACGGGGATAGGAAACAAATTTCTTTTCATAAAGCTGCTGTACAGTGTCGAGTACGACTTTGGGCGAAAAGCCGTATTTTTTATTGGCTTCGACTTGCAGTGTGTCGAGTGAATACGGAAGCGGCGGATATTCCGTCAGTTTCTTTTTCTGTATATCTTTTACCGCTATGTCAGCACCTTTTAGCTTTAATTTTATGGCTTGCAGTATTGCCTTATCTTTTATCCTGTTTTCGCTGTCTGTAAGCTTGTCTGACGGCTTTAACTGTGCTTTAAAGGACAAGTTGTCCTTTGTAAAGCTGCCGATAAGCTCATAGTATTTAGTTGATTTAAAGTTTTTTATTTCCTTTTCACGGTTTACGACAAGGGCAAGCGTCGGTATTTTTACGCGGCCAATACGAAAGATTGTATTATAGCCGTACTTTCTGGCGCTAACACTGTAGGCTCTTGTTAAATTCATGCCGACAAGCCAGTCGGCGCGTGTACGGCCGAGACCTGCCATGTATAAACTCTTGAATTTGCTGTTATCCTGGATATTTTCAAAAGCTCTTTTTAGGCTAACCTCATCTTTGGCATTTAGTAAAAGTCGTTGTACCTTTCCTTTGTACCCGGCATAATCTAAGATTTCATCAATTAATAGCTGCCCTTCTCTGTCCGGGTCGCCGGCGTTTACAACGACATCGGCGTCTTTTAAAAGCTTTAGTATAACGTCAAGCTGTTTTTTCGTATTGGCTGACGGCTTTATCTGCCACTTTTGCGGAATAATCGGGTAGTTCTTCCAAAACTTGTATTTTTCGTCATATTCTTCCGGCGTAGCAAGGCGCAAAATATGGCCGTAAGCCCAGCTAACAATGGTATCACCATTTTCAAAATATCCCTGCTGTTTTTTATAATTGTTTTCTGGCCATAAATAACCGGCTAAGGCTCTTCCGATATCCGGCTTTTCGGCTATAAAAAGTTTTTTCATAAAAAATACCGTTCCTTTCTTGTAAAAATATCATATTTATGATAAAATAAAATCAGAATATTGAATAAGGACGATAATATGAGAGCTATATATAAAATACGACAGGAACGAAAGAAAATGTTCGGTAACAGTGAAACGATAGCGCAGCGCGTTAAAAGTCTTAGAAATCATTACAACATGACACAGGATGAATTTGCGGCCGAACTGGGTATACTGCAATCTACACTTTCCGAAATAGAACGCGGTAATGTAAACCCAAAATTTGAAACACTGCAGCGTTTGGGAAACTTAATTGACCATAATGACTTAGAATGGTTGTTATACGGAAATAAAGTGGAAGATATAAATACTTCCAAATGGAATAAAAAACGTTTTGAAACGTTGTTAGATAAGCTATCTGATGATGAACTTAATTTTTGTCGTCAATGGTTGGAATTGTATGTAAATTCTTTAAAAAAGAAGTGAGGTAATGAAAATGAAAATCTGGAAAATTTTATGTATCATGTCTTTGTTATTATTAACAATGGCTGCTTTTACTGGATGTAGTAATGAAGGAGATAAGTACATAGGAAAATGGACAGGCTTAGAAAATCCGGACAATCCCCGTTCATACATTCACCAAATGACAATAGAAAAAAATGGTGATAATTTCATTATTAAGAGAAAAATTGGCAACTATAATGAATATAACAGGGATGAATTAGAATGGCACGATAGCACAGAAGATACCGATAGTGCCACTTTAAAAGACGACAAGCTGGTTGTCGGTGGAAATTTAACAACAACAACGTATACCTATATAGAAAAAGACAATACTCTTCTCTATTCCGGACATGGTGGAGTTTATCTGCAAAAAGATGATGACGGTAAGATTTTAGAAGAGTTAAAAAAACAAGCTGGAGAGGCTTTAACTAAATACTGGGAAGAACATCCTTTGAAAAAGACAAGTCCAATTATTGATAGTCCATTTGAAAAATACGGAAAAACGAAATGGTAATGAAAAGCAGGGTTTTAAGCCCTGCTTTTTTTATTGGCCAAATTGCATAAAGCCAAGCGGTGGATTTTGCGACGGTCTGTTTTCTTCATCAAAATCGCTAGAATTATACGGGTCGTATCCATAAAACTGGCCGGCTTTTACTTTTTCCTTGTCTAATCGGTCAGCGGCCGCCTTTGTTTCCTGGTCGGTTATATTGTTTATAAGCTGCGCTCCGCTCATTTTCGTTTTATCAATAGAACTTAATACATCCGTTATGGCCAGGGCATTAGCACGCTGTTTTTCGCCTAGGATACCGTCTGTCTGGGTATTCAGTATTTCAGATTGCAGGTTCATTCTGTCCTGCTGATTGTTTATTGTTTCCTGAATAACGTCTGTTGCCTCTTTTTTTGTATCAGTCAGTTCTTCAGAAAGTTTTAGGTTATAATCATTGTCTTCTAGTGCTTCATCCACTTCCCAAGATTTATAAAAATCCTGGTTTTTAAAAACCTTGTCCGGATTAATAAGACTTTCGCCATCAGGTTTTGCTATCTTTTCGATTTCTGTGTTTATCTTATCTGTATCAAATTCTATTTTAGTGTTGGCCAAAATTCGGTTTTTAAGGTTTTCCAGACTGTTTTGCACTGTTTGAAGCATTTGCGCTGTTTCGAGGATACTGTCAGAAAGGCGCTTATGGTCTATTACATGGTCGCCCGGCTTTAAAACACGGCCCCATGCTCCGGCAGCCGTTGTCATGCCGATAAAAATAATTGTACATACAATAATAATTTTCTTTTTGGTTGTCATTGTTCATCATTCCTTTTCAAATGAACAAATAAGTATCACTTTCTTTTCAATGTTTTTAGTGGAAATTGTTCCTAGATACCGCGAATCAAAAGATATATCCGGGTCGTTCAGAAATAAAATCTGTCCTTTTGGTACAGTATGTTCTCCGGCAGTGTTTTTCTGCGGCAGACCGTCCAGATTATATATCTTATATTTGCGGCCGTGAATTTCTACGGCATCATCACCTACTCTGTATTTGTCGCCGGGAAGCCCCTGTACTTTTTTTATCATTGGATAGCCTTTTGGCGCGTTAAGTTTCGGGACATCCATAGGTAGGGAAACAACAACAAAATCGCCATAATGAAGCGTCTGGTTCGGCGCAATCATGTATATTCCGCGCGGTGCAGATGGCGATACGTTTTTATAAAATAACGTACCGGCAATAGAAAACAATATAGCTATGCCTACTATTAAAAACAGGATAATTTTGCAGATTTTAAGGGAGTACCGTCGTGCATGCACGGCAGCACTTCTATTTTTTTCAGGATAATTCATATTTACCACCCAGTGTTTTCATTAAAGACGTCGGTATCTTAACCGTCAAAAAGGCAAGACCGATTAAAGATAAACACATCAATATAAATTTAACCATAGCTTCGGAATTTATGCCGTTGTTTACGGTGTACGAGCCGGACAGGTTACCGTTTACAAGGTCAATGTATTCCTGCGCCCAGCCCGGAAGTGGCTGACCTGCTGTTACATTTCCCGCCGTTATAGGCAGCAAGGGCATAATTCCAGTCGCCGTACATATCGTGCAACTGTTTCATATACTTTGCAGCGGCTTCTAGGTTTTGCTCCGGGTTAAACGGATCGGAACAGCCGAGGTCTGCAGCTGTTCCCGGCATTAACTGTCCTAATCCCTGTGCACCGGCTCCTGATTCAGCCCTAGGGTTCCAGCTGCTTTCAAGTTGTATTTGCGCTAAAAAGAGTGATACGGGAATACCGTATTTTTGCGCTTTTTGCGTAGCAAGTGCCACTAAATCGGGCGGCCCGGTTATCGTTCCCGTGCCTGTTACCTGCTCCGACGGCGTCTGCACCGTGAAAATATCGCCAGGGTCAGCATCACGGATACAGATGACGCAAAAACCTACCATGACTGAAATAATCGTGAGTTTTATCGTGCTACTTACGATATGCCCTAAACTTCCTTCAGCCACGAATTTTGAAAATCCGAAAGCGGCAAATGGGAATGTACAGATACTAAGCGCAGATACCACGTAAAACTCAATGTAAACAAGCATTATATAGCAGGCAAGCACGAAAAATACACCTATCGTTATAAATGTTGCAAGATAAATCGGAATAATCGTTGACAGGTTAGTATAAAAATCCCAACTTCCGAAACTTGCTATTTTATTAAGTGCCGGCGTTACCATGAATATTGCTTTTTGCAATACCATTTGCGGCTGCGACACGTCATTTCCTATATCTGGATTATTGGCAAACGTTGTAGAAACGGATGTAACAAACGACAGGAAAAAATCATTAATGATTGTCTGCCAGTTGAGCAGGACGAACATCAAAAAGCCGTATTTCATGATTTTTGTTATGGCAAACTGCATTGAAATCGTCATACCGCTTGTCATGAGCGGCAAGGACAAGTCTAAAATACACATAACAAGTAGCAGTGCAAAGCAGGCATCTTCCAGAAATTCAAAGCCGCGACCGGCAGCTTCTACAACCTGCTCCATAATTTCCTGCAGGTTTTCGCCCAGTTCATACATACTTTCGACGCCCCACGGAAGCATTACATTATCATGTCCGCGGCTTCCAATACCGCTACCTGGTCCCATACCGCCTGAAGGCATTGTTTCTCCGCTTAAATCCATTCCAAGGGCTTCAAGATACGGTACCGGGTCAACACGGCCGCCGAACTCACCGAATGGTCCGTATTCTATATGCACATGCGGCCCGGTGGAATATCCAAGCGGTCCGTCATAAAAATCCCCACCGGTATATCCTATTATTGTCCCTTCTGTTAAATAACCGGTCTGACATAATAATGTATCTGAGGAACAATCACCGAAGAACCAATAAGTTCCATCATCAAAGGTTATATCCACCCAATAAATATAACCGCCGCCTGCTCCGTGATTTACAATACCGTTTCCGGGAGCAACAATCGGCGTTCCGGAAGGAACGTAAACGTCAATACCCTGATGTACTTTACTGGCACGGCCGCCGGCATCGCGCGGACCGAAAGGAGAAGTTACCTCCCCTCCTATTACCGGTGGCATGGCCAACACTTTAAAAGGTAATAAAAAAATTATCAGACATACAAAAAATATTTTCTTCATAGGCATATCACCTATTTTTTATCTTTTCTATTTTTGTTGGCATATCTCGCACCGCGAAGTATACCTCTACCCAACGATGAATTATAAAAACTTGCTCTAGCTACATTTTTAGCGATATTTTTAGACATTGTACCACCTTTCTGGGTAGTATCTATACGTGCAGCTTTAATAGTAGCATTAGTAAAGCCGTATCCTACACCGGCTTTTTCTGCTGCCCCACTTACGGCGCCGGCAGCTCCTGTTGCCGCTCCGGCAACTGTTGTTGTTGCACTTCTGGCTCCACGCACTACATCACCGGCTTCCATGCTCGGCTGACCGTTCATCATGGATGCTGCAATATTCGGCAATTTCCAGACAAGAAAAGCAAGGGTAGCATAAGATAGAGCAATTTTGAGCATTGCCGCAAAATTACCGTCGTCAGCCTCTCCTGGAACTGGAATATTTATCAGTGTATCGCTTACTGAGTTAAATAAACCCAAAAGAAAAAACATAACCATTAATTTAATTCCGAATGCGAATACACCAGAGACTACGCGCTGAAAAAGAAATGAAGTAAAACGAATTGCCCCAAACGGCAATAAAATTATTCCTAAACTAGAAAATATATAAAATTCTATTTTAGTAATCAAAACTTGTAGAGATATAAAGAAAAATGAAGCTAATGTTATTATCATGGCTAATAAATCTATAAAAAGTCTGGCAATGCCACCATTTTCTATAATACTTGTTTTATGAAAATCGGATAATATATCTGTACAAACTTTAAAGCCCATAGTCAATATATTACTAGGAGTATTCCATTCTCCAGTAGGCTCTAAGCCAGCTGCTACAGAGCCTGCTATTTCAAAAGATTTTAGAATAGCATCATTTATAGTATTCCAATTGACAATTAAAAGTAAGAAAAAACCTACTTTCATCACTTTGGATATAACAAGGCTTAATCGCATTTGTCCATCATATAAAGCCCAGATTGTACAGAAATCAATTATGGCCAAAACACATACAAGCTCAAAAGCATGTGGTTGTAATGCTAACAATCCGATAATACTATGTCTTTCAAAAAACTCTAACAAAGCATCTAAAAAATCTTCACTTGCAAAATCTAACTCCATAATTTATCACCAACTTAAATTTCCATATTTTTCAAACGGACTGTCAACAATAATTGTCTTTTTTGTAACATTACTATCCATTCTATCAACAAATTCTTTTTCTGCTTGAGCACCGGCTTCCATAACAGCCTGCCTGTTTTGAGCTTTTAAAACCTGTGCCTGTTGCTGCATCACTTGATTTTTATTTGTTATGGCTTGTATGGCTGTATTTATGCTTTCAATGTTGGCTTTTTCCGTGGCAATTTCATTTGCTATTTGCTGCGCCTGTTTATTGCCTTCTACGGTTTTATTCTGTTCTAAAAGGTCCTGAAGTCTTACTTTGGACTTTTCAAGCTCTGCCATAAGTTCATGGTAAGAGTTTACATCCTCTTCATTTCTCATGGACATTATTTCCTGAATGGTGTCATTTATACTGCGCTCGCTCCATACTGTCTGTTTGTAATCGCCACCGTTAATCCTGGGATACAGATTTTCCCAGTATTCGTCCCATTCGTCTTTATCTACAAGTAGGTCGGAATTTTTTAAGGTATCGGTAACGGCTGCCAGGCTTTCATCAAAGGCGTTTTTATATTCATTTAGCAGATTTTCCGGCATGGCCATTAATTCTTTGAGCTGCAAAGATATCTGCTCCGCCGTATTTTTTACGACATTTAAAGTTTCCGTGTAGGTTTTTAGCTGCTGTGCTATATTCTGGTCGTCGATTACCGGAATTGCAGCCTGCGCTGATGCAGAAATAGACAGGCTTAGTATTGTAGCTAAACTTATCTGTTTTAGTTTTTTCATGGTATTTCACTCCTTATGTTACATACCGTTTAAAATCCTCCCATTCTTCAGTGGCGCCTTTGTATTTAAGCCACTGCTCTATAAAATCTTTTCTGTCATATTTTGTCAGTATTTCATTCATTGCCTGCTGGTCAGTTTTACTTGTCGCCGTAACAAACGGAAATTCTATCGGCTGAAGTGCAAGGCGAAAAACTCTATTTCCTTTTTCCGAGCTGTAGTAATAATCCTGTTTCGGCGTCATGGACGCTATTATCTGAACCTGCTTCTCATTACATCCGAAAAGTTCGTACAGTTTCTGATTAGCCGCGTTCAGTGCGTTGACATTCGGAAGATATATCCGGTTCGGGCAATTTTCCATAACTGTCGTTAAAAGGTCCGGCTTATTGGCCACGTCGGACAGATTTTGCGTTGCGAATATGATAGATGTATTCTTTTTACGCATATCCTTAAAATATTCACGTAATTTTTCCTTAAATGCCGGATTATCGAAGAAAAGCCAGCATTCATCTAAAACTATTATTGACGGACCGGTGGCAAACTTTAGTTTCGTTTCTATTCTGTGAAATAAATATTCCAAAGTTGATGGCACTATTGCAGGCGTCGCCATGATGGTCTCCATCTCGTATACCTGCCAGTTGCCGCGACCGGATACGTCTTTGGTGTTGTCGAAAAGTTTTCCATAGCTGCCTTCCATTGTAAGTGGCTTTAAAGCACGTCTAATCTCTATATCCTGTACCATTTGCGTAAAAACGGTTATTGTCCGTTGTTCTACCGGAAAAGTGGACAGGGAATTTAACGCCTTCCATACATAATCTTCTTTTTCCGGGTCAATCGTCATGTTTTTTTGCTTTAGGTACATCAAAATCCATTCTTTAGCCCATTTTCTTTCCTGCTCATTGTTAATGTTGGCTAGCGGTTGGAAAGAAAGTTCTGTTTCTCCTTCTGCTGCAAGGTTATAAAAGTTGCCGCCGACACCAAGCGTTAAGGCGCGGCTTGAGCCGGCTTTATCGAAAATGAAAATATTACTGTTCGGGTATTTTAAAAAGTGTGCCTCCAGTGTGTTTAAAAGTACAGACTTACCGGAGCCGGAAGGTCCGCAAATCATCGTGTGCCCTACATCGCCTACATGAAGGGAAAGTCTAAATGGTGTATATCCTTCAGTGTCAGTGTAGAGCAGCACAGGCCCCTTTAGGTGTTTATTCTTTTTGTCTCCAGACCACATTGCTGTAATCGGGGCGAGATGACAAAAATTTAGGCTGTTTATAATCGGCCTACGAATATTTGCCCTGTAGCAGCCGGGAATAGACCCCCACCATGCTTCCATAGAATTATCCGTTTCAATATAGCCGGCAAAGCCGAGTGAATTTATTTTTTCCAGGACTTTATTTGCTTTTTCCTGGCATTTTTCCTTATTTTCATCCATAACAATCATTGTCATGGTGTAAAAACCGTAGCTTACAGCATCTTGACCGAGTTCCTGCTGCGCCGTTATCGTGTCATCACGATTAGCTGCTGCCGTCTCATCGACGTCCTGCTCAAGTTTTTCTTTCGTAATAGCAGAACGTATCTGCGACCAAAAGCCTTTTACCTGCTGGTTCCAGCGCATTCTGTATTTTTTTAATTCATCCTGCGCATCAAGTTTGCTCATACAGATGAAGCGGCTAACCCAGCGGTATTCCATATTAAGCCCGTTAAACGTGTTGAATATTCCGGGAGTGGATATAGGCGGAAAATCCAGGATTGTAACGACTTTCATATATTTTCCGCCGAGTTTCATCTCACGGCCGCCGAGCACGTCGCAATCACAGATATAATCGGATATATAGCGCATCGGATTAATATTAACGTCAAAATTTCTGGTGGATACTGTTGAATGAAGATACGAAAGCGTTTCTCTTGCCGTAAGTGGTGCAATATCTTTAAACCATTTAGAGAGCATATCGCCGACTAAATTTACATTGCTGATAAACTTTTCGACGATATCAAAGTAGACTTTCATATCATACTGTGTGCGTTGACCTTTATTTTTAGCATCCGTTATAAATGCGCTGGTGAGCTTAGATTTTAAAAGCTGCGGCGGCTCACAGTAAATAACAAAGTAAAAAAGAGTGTCATAATGCTGCTGTTTTGTATAGTAGTCTTCCCGTTCATCTTCCATTTTCTGGACAAGCGGCACTGAAATTGCCGCTTTGTCGTAACTTGTATCTATTTTTCGTTGTGCTTCAAAGTATAAAACATATCCGGTGGTGAGCTTTTTCATAACGTTATTTAGTGCAGCGTTATATTGTAAAAGTTCGGCCGGCGTGGAACTGTCCATATCCGGTCCGCGGAACTTGTATACTGCAAGCATGGAATGGTCTTTGCCATGAACAATGCCGGTCTCTTCATCAACGAACGCCCAGGGCAGAAGATACTGTAGACGCGGTTTTTCCCTAAATACGCCTACTTTCTGCGAAAACTGCACATCCTGTTTTTTTTTGAAAAACATACTCTCACCTACCTGTAATAATAAGTCTTGTGTGTCCTGGCCTTCCAGAACACTAAATGAAACTGCGGGTCCTTTTGCCCTAAATACTTGAATAGATAATGAATGCCAACGGCTGCAAATATAACAGTCCACGTTTTAAAGAAAACGCCGCCGAGTACGGCCAAAAATACGTTTGCTAAAAATAAATCGCGCGGAACTCCCATCCAAAACAGAGGTTTAACTAACGAGCGATGGATGGGAGCTTCATATCCGTCCGGTAGTTTTTCTTTCATTTACATAACCCCCATTATAGTAAGACCTCCGGCAGATTCAGACACGTAGGAAATGAAGCTAGGGGCAAATAAACAGGTGGAAACAACGAAAATCAAAACGATAAACTTTGTCGTTCCGCCGCCGGCATTACCGGTAAACATGGCGATAGCACAACCGGCAAGTCCTAAAATACCAAGTACCA
>ENA-OPMI01000182-OPMI01000182.1-human-gut-metagenome-genome-assembly--contig:-NODE-182-length-34546-cov-2.168160_pt1 | contig 34546 bp, 65 predicted proteins | sample MGYA00241523_ERZ501743 | MGnify/ENA primary metagenome ERZ501743 (study PRJEB25962, sample SAMEA2042650) | human gut metagenome | biome: human gut; feature: human-associated habitat; material: faeces... | reverse complement strand
AACAGAGTAGTCAAAAGACTACTCTGTTGTGGCTCCCCCAACTGGGCTCGAACCAGTGACATCATGATTAACAGTCATGCGCTCTACCGACTGAGCTATGGACCAATACAACGGGGTGTCTTACCCGTAAGAATAGCGGGAGCTGGATTTGAACCAGCGTTCTCTAGGTTATGAGCCTAGTGACTTATCCTCTTGTCCATCCCGCAATATTTTTATATATGGCTGGATATGTTTACACATATAATTCCATTTAACAGCCCACTGGCTGACCATGTATATAATTTTAACTATGAATGGCATTAATCTGATCTAACACTTCATCAATTTCTGCTTCGAATAATTTAGTACAACAAGTATATAAATTATCAATATATCCGAATTGCTCTGCATATTTTATAACAGTAAGCTGATCCTTCTTCTTAGTCTGCTTTAAGTTATAATTTTCAGTTTTCTGTTCTAAATCAATATGGAAATTTTCTCTGAAACATTTATATAATTCCTTATATCTGTTAGCGTAATTTCCACTTCTACGTCTACAAATCCTATTGATAATATCCTTTTTCTTATAAAGTGGAACGTTATCAGTAAGACCATTAATTACATCTTGTTTATGAGTAATTTCTTTTTTCTGGGAATCAATTGTTTGATCTTTTAATTTGAGCTGTTCATTCTGATTTCGAATGGTCTGAAGAGTAGTAGAAAATAGAAGTTTAGTATTTTCATCTGCAAATGGAAGATATGTATTTATGAATAAGTTATCATTATTTACATATCCGCCTGTTTTACGAAGTGTTGGAAGAACTTCATCTGCGATCCAGTCCGTGAATGCTTCTGCGTTTGGTTTATGGCTCTTGAATACCAGCTTATACACACCACTTTCGGTAAGAAAATTCTCTCCTGCATTGTTCAATTTTCGGATGTCAACTTTACTGACATCCGAATTTTTAATTTTAACAACCTGTTTCTCATTCATTTTGGCAATTGCCATTCTTATTGCACTTTCGCCTAATTCTAAACATTCACCAACGTGATACGGATTAAATAATACCTGTCCATTCAGTTCAAATACTTCTACATCGTGTCCTTCAAAAATCATTAAATTATTATTCATTAGATTCCTCCTTTTATTAACAAACGTGTTATTAGTAAAAGGAGAGGGTGGGTAATTATCCCACAAGCTCTCCATTGTTGGTGCGACAGGAGCATACCCTGTACATTACTTCCACCAATGAAGGTTGAGATAGGAGAGTACAAGACCATCCTATAAACTCATTACCAGGCTATCCACCTGACCTATTAACATATTCTCTTTCACATATGGAAAATTTTTGAGAATTATGATGGCGAGATAAAGGAATCGAACCGACATATCTCCGCATTAAAAGTACGGCGCTCTACCTATTAAGCTAATCTCGCCAGACACCAATAGGCATACTGCAGGACACAGTACACCTATCGGCAAAAGAAAAAAATATAGAAGAAAGGGTAAAACATATGAACACATATACTTTTAAAATTTTTAGTAGCCATAGCAGCCAAGTACAAATCTAAGCGGCAATTACATAACCCGCATATAAACTTTTATCCTGGATTTGAAAGAATTTTGGTATTTATACATTGAACTTTAGAAAATAAGAGGTTTGAAAAATGAGTTTTAAACATTGAATTCTGAGCTTTGAACTTTTATCATCTTGTATATAATTTGATATACTTGCATTAGCACAATTTTCTTCAAATTCCAATATTTATTAACCTTTTAAGGAAAGTTTTTCTCTCCGTGATAACCCGCACGGAGAAACGGGATGTAAGTTCAAGATTTTCGCTATAACTACACAAAAAAGCATCATAAATTAGAAGCTAACTTCAATAAAAGTAGTGGCATTGCTCAAAGTAAGCTGAGAGTCAATGTTACTTAAGAAACCATCAATGTCTGCTTCAAGTTTCTGGATCTTATCATAAAGATCAATCGGGTCTACGAACTCATATTCGTTCTGTAAACGATATGGTTTTACTACTGCATCCTGTTCTTCAGCAGTGAGTTTCTTTGCACTATCTTTGCCAACTAAGGTAGTAAGCAGACTATCCACTTTTTCGTCTACCTTTTTGTTCTCTTTATCAACTAATGTAGTGGCGGCAGCATAATCAAGTTTCATCTTACGTAAAAGATTCTGCTCGTATTCAATAGAATTCTTACGTTCAATACCTTCTGCACGAGTCATCTCAACACCATTTACAGTAATCTTTGTAATGGCATTGGATAGTACAATTTTAGATTTTAACTCTGCATGATTTTTAATAAGATCAGTTACAGACTGAAAATCTGCCTTGCATCTATCTTTAAATGTTTCCTTGGAAACGGCGCCAATTCTATCAGATGATTTTTTAGCTGCACCACAGAAATTTACATTCACGATTGCCTTATCAATTCTTGCATCTAATAATTTCAGTTCGGTTAAACCTTCAGTAACTGTAATTGTTCTCATAATGATTTTCTCCTTTTGATCCTGATTGTATTTGAATTTTATAATATACTTTGTTTATAACTAGCCCTCGATAAAGAGAGCTAGTTTTCTTACAAAGACTGCCGGTTTGTTGCTTCCATGACAGTCGTTTTTGTAGTCAATTTAAAAATATTTCCATAATATTATTCTCTGTTTTCTATCATTTAAGAAAATGATGTTTTTTCAAAAAATGGTCAAAAAACGTAGTAAAATCAAGGGTTTTCAGCTTTGTCTGCTTCGAACATTTTAGCGTTTCTCAATGTTTTCATTCGTTCTTTTGCCTTATTTTTATCCACTTCTTTTGCACAGTCAGAACAGTATAATTTGTTTTTTGCAGTATCTTTGATTTTTTTCCCGCATTTCTTGCATTGTTTATAGCCTTTTTTAAAGTTGCCTATGTATTGATTTCCGATATTTGTAAAATCTGTAAGCTTATAAGCAACATTTCCTTCAGATAATAAATCTACCTGAATATTAAGATTATTAACTTTTTTGCCGAAACGAATATATCCACTATTTCGCATCTCATATAAAAGTTCATTCTTCTTATCGTTGGTTAAACTAATATTGGCAAGTCGAAACACTTCAGATAAACTTTTGGAATCTTTTTTATTAATCCATCCATCAGTATTCATATATCTTGCTAAAACATAAAGTGTGAATAGGAATTTTTTTTGACGATCATTCGGAAGAGAAGAGATAGTAGTAATTTCAGATTCATAGATAGGAATGCATTCTAATTCTTTTAATTTAGATTTTTCTGGATCATTATAAACATCACTGCATGTCTTTTGGATTTTATTAGCATATCTATATTCCTGATAACCTGGTAATTTGAAATCCAATAGTTTCTGCTTTACAGTATTAATTAAATCATCTAGTGATTTTTCATTATCATAATAATACTTTGCAATAAGTGTGATTAAATATCCAAGTGAAAGGTCGTCTGGCTTTTTACCAGACACCAAGACCTTTCTAATATATTTTTTTTCATTTAGTATATACAATTTCTTCCTCCAATTCTTTTAACCGCTTAATAATGAGTTCTCCGATGCAATCCCAGCAGAACTGCCGATTGCCTTTATATCCATAAGTCATATCAAGGATAATATTTAATCTTTCATCATCGTTAGGACAAAGTTCAATTGCCTTGTCTCTAAAATAGATCATCATATTTTTTCTTTGATAAAACTTATCAAATTCATCATTATTTTGTTTTTTAGCCTTATACGTAGCAACACATTCTCGGTAATACTGTTCAAGTTCTTTTAATGCCTGTCTATGTTCTTCTGTGCAACGTCTTTTTACCTTGAGAACATTATAGTCGAAGGATGAATCTCTATGTAATTGTGATTTATAACCATCTAACTGAGTTTCTACATAATTACAAATTTGATTCATAGAGCAATTCCCTAAACCAACCGGCATTTTTTTTTCATACCAAAACAGAAAGGCTAGTTTTTCTTGATCAAGATTTTCATAATTATCATATAAATCCTGAATAGAACATTTATATAAAGCATAGCATTTTGCATTACTTTCTTTTACATAATTCGTATATTGCCTTTTTGTTTCATCATATACGTAAATCATAAAGTATGGTTTTCTGTACGCACATAAAGATTGTAAATACTTATCATCACCACAAGCTCCAAGGTTATACCACTCACTTGGCATAGGAGTAGCAACGATGCCTTTAATTTTGTCTAGCTCTGCCTGCTGATATAGCTGCCCACATTCAATTCTGTATTCTAATTCATTATACTCCTTAGAACCCTTTGGAAAGTGAGCTTGTACTTCCTTCATAGATGTGACATAATTGGTAATTGTACCGACCTGATTACCCATACCATTTTTATTAGTTTTTTTCACTTCTTTTTCAGTCACGACAACCTTCTGAGCATTTCTTTGAACACATTCTATGGCAGGAAGCAATTTATACCTACGCTTTAGCACGGCATTATTTGTTGAAAAGTTGAGATCCGAGTCATAATCTTCACCGTTCTCTGCCATACAGAATGAATCCCACCCATTAATTATCATAATCGTATCCATGTACTGATACCAATATTGACAGTCTTCACTAAGATTAATTTTGCACATACGAATATTGTTATGACTTGTCATAGGACTTCTAAAAAGAACTACTTCATCTTCGTTTCTATCAATCCAAAACTTAGAATATACTTCGTTTGCTTTTAACAAACCTGTAACTTCTAAACCACAAATTGACTGCATTAATGCAAACGGATCACCACTGGCAATCTGATAGTTACCTTTAACAAATAACTTTCCAATTTTTGCGTCATTCATTTTCTTTTTTATGTATCTATGTATAGAATCAATTACATATGGATCTCCTAACATATATTCACTGGTATATAGAGCAGATTGCCAGGAATTGATATCTACATTTTCATTAATGCCAAGGAATTTGATAGTAGAAGAGTAATCGCCGCACATTGCATCTTTTAAATACTGGATGGTTGGATCACATAATTCTGTAATATCATCCTGTGTAAATTCATAAGACTGCAGATACTGGTAATTTAATTCTCTTTCTTCTTCAAGTTCATGAGGTGAAATTTTTGTAACAGAAAATCCATAACCGCACTCTTTATATGCTTCGACATATTCATCTATATTTTTATAAGCACTCCATAATTTTAAAGAAGACTCTGTTAAAATCATTTCACATTCTCGAACATCCTGTAAATTTCCCCAAATATCTTCAATCATATAATTCCCATTATTATATTTTTCTATAAATTCTATAATAGGAAATGGATATAACATACCTTTAAGCCATGCATTGCGCAGACATACTCCACCAGGAACATAATCAAGATTTAATGATTCTGCTACACGCTGCATATATTGAATAGTACATAGATTAAATCCGTCAGATACATTATTTTCAAGACTTTTATTTTTGACGAGCTGCCTAATTGGCTCATTAGATTCAACTCCATCGTCTAAGGAAATAACATCTGCAAAATATTGCGTAATACAATCTTTAACAACTAAAATTCCATTAGGATTACAGATTGGCTGAGAAGCAGAACATGTTAATGCTTTATATGCTTCATATTTTGCTGGTACTAATTTGACATTTGGATTTCTCTTACACTCACATAATCTATTTAACTCATCAATATATTTTGAATTACAGAATAGAAGAGTATTATTCTTTAAACCACCTGTTGTTCCAACGAATCTTCCAAAATTGATACCATTAACCGTAATTCCTTTTTTACCAGTTGCTCTTGAAAAATCTGATTTTTTATCAACTACAACTTGTATAAAAATCTGTGTAAAATCTATTGTATTAATAGGTTTTTCAAGAATTTTATTTGCCATTATACGGAATTCTTGTGCTTCAAATAATGATATCAATTCCTGAAATTGAAAAGCCTCTTTTTTTGTTATTTCTAAATTCCAATCGGAATATTTTAATTTATTTGTTCCTATTTTAAATATCTCATATTGAGGTACGCTAATTCCAGCCATATACCCTCCTTATAATTACAATTATTTCTCCCTATATATTTCTCTTTTTTATCCTTAATCTACTCAATTTTTTCATATGCGTATCCATCATCTGTAGTATAGTAAACATGTTTTATCCCCATATCTCTAATAGCAGCTATACAAGATGGGCAAGGTCGTGCTAGTTTAAACGTACCCCCATATCCTGCACGGTATATGTACAGTTTTACTTTTGAGAAATTAATATCCATGTCACGGATTGCAGCCAGACAATTTATTTCTGCATGAAGTCGAGGCAATGTCTTATAACCTTTGTCGTATTCAATATGTCTATATCTGTTATATTTTTTCTGTAATGGGTGAGTTTTAATGGTATTACAACCGATAGAAACAATGGATCCTTGATAGACGGCTACACAGCCTACATGAGTTTTTTGATAATCGGATAGAAGAGCAGTTTGATATGCTTTCTGAAAATATCTCTGATCAGTTTTCGTTATCATGATTTTTTCTACTGTCTCTCTGCTTGGACCAGGCTTCACATGATTTGTTGAAAGCAATATCTCGCATAAGGCATTCATCAATTTCTGTCATACTATATGGATGACCGTATGCATTGCGCGCGATTACACCTCCAAATGTGTGCTGGTACTTATGGTTCTTTGATTCGATGGTTACTGTTGTGTTCATTGTTAATTTCTCCTTTGATTTTTAAAATATTTTTATTCACGATGTTCACCTTTCCTATGTGAAACTCTTATATATTGTTATTCTCTAAAAGTTCTATTTGTTTTTCGATTTCCTTATTGCAATCATAGGTTTGATCAATTACCTGGTTGCCATAACTGTCTTTCGTGAAATGTCTGTAATCTGCAAAAACTTTAGGTGTAGTAATATATTTTTCACGAGTTGAGGTGTTGTCTTTGATTCTCTTCATAGCTTTTGATTTTATAATTTCTAATGCATCTAAAATTTCTACTATCCTACCTACGTAACGTTCTGAAAGTCCTGTTTCATCTGAAATGGTTTTATAATGCCGGTAACAGCATAATGGGGATGTTGAAGATCTATTCATATTTAGACGGAGATAAGATAGAAGCAATAGAATATATGCAGAAGACATACGGATCGTGTCTACGGAAGTTCCCTCTAGTCCTTCTTTAAAATTTAAAATTTTTTCAAGTTCATCGAAATAAATAATTCCGAAGCGATCTGGTATATCAAATTTTTCAATATTAAGTTTTACCTGCAGGTATTTCATAGAATTGGTGTGTTCTTTTAGGCACTTTTCAAAATCAGGAAATGTTTCAAAATAATTCTGGTTTGCAAGAAGTAGTAATGTATTATAATATTTCTGATTAATCTTTCCATCTCTGTAGTTTGGCTTAAGTTTTGACCAGTGGCATAATTCTGTAGTAGAAAATGCCACTGTGTCATCAAGAGAACGCCTTGCACATAAGTATGAAAAGATAATCACACGTTTATCCGATAGGGCAGTATCATATATAATTTCTTTTGGGATCTTCACATAATTAGGCAAGACGTATCACCTCACTATGCTACAAATGAGCTTATTTTACTGCTATCTACCACTTTTAATGTATTAATGAGTATGTTTGTTATTTTCATATTCATTTTCAATCTCCTTTGCAATTTTATTACAATATAATTTATACAGTTTTATAACTTCATCATTTGAAAATCTAATCGTCATATAATTATTCTCCAAAAAGAAAATTCTTCGCATTTTATCTTTTAATTGCTGTAGTTTGTTTGTATGATTTGATCCGTCTATTTCAATTATCGTTCTCGATTTTCTATCTACAAAATCGGCAATATATCTTTTTACACCATATTTTTTGTATCCATCTTTACCTGTTCCAAATGATATTTGGCACTCCAAGTATGGATACATTTCTTTAAATATTCGTTCATGTTTCGTGGTAAATTTATCATTACAACCGCCATGTAAATTAGATTTTTCATAAATTAAATAATCTTTATAATTATGTACTTGGGTTATAACATTGTACAACGGTAAACTACTCTCAAATATTTTTTGAGATAAATCAGACAAACAAATGTTATTCATTTTAGAAAGCTTCTTTTTTAATAAAATCCAATTAAGACGTTCTTTGGAAACATCTATAGATTCTTGATACTTTCTATTAAAAACATTCAGTTCATCAATGTTAATCTGTTGCATTTTTAATTCCTCCAATTTAAATATTTTATTTGTAATATCTTATTCTCCAAAATTTTAAAAATCTTTCTGTACATTTAGGTACATCATCTTATACCCAAAACTCGCTCTGTCAGATTTTAAAATAGAAGAGTAGCTTTACATGGTCTGAAGTCCCCAATTTGGGTACATTTATATATACCTAAAATTCACTTTATCCAACTAAAGCAAAAATACGTTTAGGTACATGTAGGATATACCCAAAAGTGTAAAATTCCTTCATTTGGGTACATGCCAGCTATCACTTTTGTGCAGTCCATATCAAGATAGACTCATATATATCAAGAGAAGAGTATTGTACATTCACAATAAATTGTTCATGTACGATTACGGGCTTCGCCCTCTATTTTCTTCTCTCTTTTTCTTTCTCTTCATTTGTTTTCTTCCTTTTAATATTTGGGTACATATATGTATACCTATCTGTACGTTTTCTTTCTTCTTATTTATTTTCTCTATTTGGGTACATAGTTTATATACCTAAAATGAAGTGGATAAAATAATCTGGTTTTAAATTCGATTTTCTTTCTCTTTTTTCACCCATTTCCAACCATTTTCACCTAAATAACATTCATATCCTCTTTCTTTTAGTATTTGGGTACATGCTTCAGCTCCGATCCAATCATAGTCTAATGGTTCCTAACAGCAGTGCAGATAATAGTCAATCTGTCCTATTAACCATTCATCCGAGTTATTTTTGTGATGCTGATAAAGTTCTTCTTTTAAAGCTATGTATTCTTGTTTATGTTCTTCATCAAGTGTTGACCATAGATCCACAGGATATAACATCATCTTATTTGTATCCTTTCTTATATAAGTCTTTGCATACTGCATAACCGATTGATGCCAAGTCATTGCCTTTTTTAATCTTTTCTTTCCAATTCTGCGTACATACCTCTATAGAATTGGGAAATTTATAAGTCTTGTAAAATTCATACATGATTGCATATAACTCTTTAAATTCTTTTACTGTATAAATCTTTGTTTCTTTTGATGCCATTTTGAATTACCTCATTTTCTGTTTTATTTTATTGCTATATTATTGTTCTCCATTTTAAAATTTTTTCTTTGAATTTCTTTTTGTCCTGTTTCTGATCAGAAGAGTAATTAACTTTCTTCATATGCTATTACTAGATCTACGATCACTTTTTAAGGGTTAAAATCCATTTGGATGGCCCAGGTGATAAGTTGCTATGGTGCGAGATTCAACTGTCTTATTTTTCTGTGAGATAAGATTTAGGCTAATGAATATCCTGGATGGCTATTTAGGTACATGTTTTGGGTACAATGTTCTGTCTACCTTGGAAATTCTTTCTTCGCAGGCTCAGAAAGACCGTCCCTAATCATAGGGACTATTTCTTGTCAGTTTTTAGATAGGGGAGTAGTTAATGATCAGAATGAGATGTTCTACGAAATTCTTTACATGGGATTTGGTAACTTTGTGTGAGTTTTTGATACCTATTTTCGTTTCTAAGTATGCGAGTGGTAAGTTGGTAGGGTAGGAGAGTAAAATGGCTAGAATTTTTCTGAGCGTTGATTTAAACAAATGATATTTTAAAGATATGATTTAGGTACAAAAAATAAGACACCCTGATCAGGATGCCTTATCTACTATGATGCTTTATCAAAAATGGTTGTATATTTAGTTTGGGTTGTTTCCAGCTGCATAAGATTATACTGTCGCAGAAGTGTATCTACTACGTTTTCGAACAATACTCTAATGTGAGGTGAATGTTCAATGGCATCTAAGGTATAACATGTTTCCAGTTTATTTTCATAGCAATAATCTTCTTTTAGCTGATTTAAATCTATATCAGGATAGAGATTCTGCATTTCTCTGTATAAGTTCTTATATAATTCCGTATAAGAAATATCAAAATATTCTGCTAAGAGCTGATACTTTGGGAACATCTTTGTGGACCAATAGGAATATTTACGCTGAGAGATGACTTTCTGTGTAGTTTTAAGATTATTGATTTCATTTTGCATAGCAGTAATAGTAGTAGTGATGTCTGTCATTGCTTTTGCCAGGTCTGATACTGTTGTAGTTAATGAAGATACAGCGTTTGCAACCTGTGTAAAATCATTCATTGAAACCAGATCATTGTGTCGGTATTTTTCTACAATATCCCATACCCAATCCATGAAAAGGTTTGCTTTTGGCTGTCTGGACCAACGGCAGATTTCCATAACACCACGTTCTGTATAATAAACACGCTCTTGTTCTTCGCTCTTAGTCAGGTTAGTACCAATTTGGTACTGACCTAATTTCATTCTTATACATAATGGATCTAATCTATCCTTATGCTTAAGATGAATTCTTCTAATACACATTGATGGATCAGCATATTCTAACGCCTGACCAATCTGTTCTCTTGTAAGAAGGATGTCATCATTCATGTTACGGTAAAAGCTACAAGATAAATTGTTAAAGGTTTCTGTGGTTACTAATTTTAATGTACTCATTTGGTTATCTCCTTATGTATTTTTACTTTGTTAGTGGTTACATAAGAATATTCTCCTAATGAGTTAGGATTTGTTTACAGTTTAATTTGTAATAAAATCTTTCTTTGTATATTGAATGTTGTATGTTATAATCATGTATAAGTCATATAATTTTAGGAGGAGAGCATGAGAAGATCGTTAAAGGATTTGCGCGGTGTCGAAAAAGATTCATATAAAGGTTTGCCTGAAGAGCTGAGAGAGTTCAATTATTATATTCCTGATTGTGGCAATGTAATTATGGCTGTGCCTGAGTGTTTATTAGAGAAAGCAGAAGAAAACGGTGAACTGGATATGTTTGAGTGTCCGTTTCCTGTAAAGTATGTGTTGGAAAAAGGATATAGAATATATAAAAATCACGTTATTTGTGAAGGAAAGTATGATAAGTTTGTTGGATTGCAGGTTGAAGAGGATTATTATGAATATAATAGACCAAGTAAGAGTAGTGGCGGATCAATATATACAAATGCGTTGATTAATGCTCTCAAAGGTAAGGTCTTTCCATCTTATATAGGGATGTCAGAAGGCACATTATTTGATATGAGTGATACAGGAGCTACTTTGACCATGTTTATGTATGATCCTGAAAAAGATGAAATTGCACAGTTTGATAGGTCTAAACCAGTTGAGATTCGATTTGCTGCTATAAAAGATGTCATTATGATGACTATTAAATTGGGCAATTTAGAATGGTGGGAAGCACCATACAGTGTTCATTTAAGTAGGAATTTGACACGGATGCCGGTCATTGAAGATGGTAAGGGTATTAATCTTACTTTGATGTTAGTTAATATTAGAACTGGAAGAGTAGAAAATGTAAAAGTAGTACAGCTATCTACAGAATTTAGTGTTGCGCTATGCAAGGCTATTGATAAGCAGAGATCTACGAAGTTCTCGAATACAATGTATAATATAAATATTGATCGGTTATATGATATGTATACTGCGGATCAGCTGGCAGAAATGGGTACTACAAGGTGTAAGATTGGTTAATGGTAGAGTGGATTTGTAGTATAGATATAATGGTAGATACGACAAGTTAATAATCGGATACGTTAGAACGATCCCTGGGTAATGGTATGTTATGTACTGTTACTTGGGGATTTTTTGTTGTGTAATTGTGTTGGGATGGATCGGAATGGATGAAGGGTATGTTTTGATGTGTTATGAGTTGAAAACATGGAATCGTAAATTCCCTTTAATATAATGAAGAAACACGTTTAAAGATTAGAATTTTAATTTTTGGGATGTTGCATTTTTTGAAATTTTGGTGCGATTTTTATTGAGATTGCGGGATTTTTACGATAAGGGGGCCGATAACAGTTTTTGAGGTGGTGAGGTGCGATTTTGGGCGTAGTTGTGGGGGAAATGGAGTGTTGGGATTTGGAAGGGTGTGAGAGAGTGGAATGTGAAGTTGAAGATACACTTGGATGAGTTGTAAATGGTGAGATGGATGATAAGATATGTTCAATTTTTGACTTAAAGGTCTGATTTTGAACTTAGTGTGTAGATGAAACAGCTACCGGCTCTGGGGAAAACAATTTAGCACTTTAAAGTTTTAACCAGCCCCCATAAACAATAATAGTAATAATTACTGTTATTTTACACGGTTTTTTCCCATTTTACCGTAGCAGAACGTGTGTTCTGTTATTTGATCCGACTTCTGGCAATCGAACATATGTTTGCTTATTGACTGTGAACCGTGATAATTTTTTAAACTTTTACATGTAGTATTGATAACTACATGTAATGATATTTAATATTATAAGAAGTAGTGTTAAAAATTAAATATCGGAAGTAGTTACCGAATGGTAACTAAAATAGTTTATCATTCAAACAATTTTACAATCAAATAGTAAACATTTATTTACTATTCTTATTTATTTACTATTCCAGACATTCCGCCCACCATAACTATTTATTAAACACTATGTCTATTAATAATCATATTACTATAAAAATGTTAATATTTGTAACTATTGCACAACAAAACACTATGTCTATTGTATAGTTTTCACAAAGATTAAAAAGTTAATAAAAAGACCTTGAAAAAAGTCTTTTAAAAGACTATACTACGCTTGTACTTGAAAAGAGTACCGCTGAGAAGTCAGTGTATGCTGTAATATTGTAGTCGGCTTCATACCCGAACCGTCAAGTGGCGATAACTAATTAATAAAGTCGGGGCTAAAAAACTTTTAGTCCGTGGCTACTACCATAGCCATAATAAATACATGGTAGGCAGTGTATAGCAGATATACACCGTTGGCAACGAAAAAAGGCATGCCCGTAGGATATGCGTTAATTCAAAAAATCCTAGCCCGATTATTTACAAGTCACTATGATTGTATCTGGTAGGGTAAACCGATTATTAAGTTATAATCGGGGGCGTTGTCCAGTGTAACACTTCTGGTAGGGATACAACAAAACGATACGATATAAACGGTATGCAACTATCAACGGTATTTTATAAAAAGGTTAGACTTCCATATCTGACTATTGGTAACATGGTTACAATCTCAATCTAAGACCATTATATCATAAGCCCATGGTTTATCCATAGGATTTTTATAGAATACTTACTCGTGTGGTTTAAATACTTTTCCGGCACGTTTAAAATTTGCCCGAACCGGTACAAAAAGGGTATACATACAGTAGCCATGAATTGGTGAAAAATAGCCGTGTTGTGACAGGCACAGTCTACCCTTTTTAGGGGTTGCGACTTAATCGCATTTAAGAGTTTGGTTCAATTCCAACCACGGCTTTTAATTAAAAAAATATAATTTTTGCACCCATGCGTTAAATGGGAGAAAGAGGTAACTATATGTTAAAATCTGAAAAAATCTTTGTAAGAACTAGCTGTCTGAAATCCGCTGATTTCTCTGTTCTGGATTATGTAACATGCTTAATCCGTTACACCGAACTCGAAAAGGCTTCCAATAAGACCAGTTATAAAAATGGCAAGGAAGCACTTGAAAAGGCTCACGCTGACCTTGACGTTCTGACCGTCACAGAAGATGAGGTACGTCCTATTCTTAAGGCTGATACTGAGGCATGGTTAAAAGACCGTGATGAAGTCGCAGCGCTTAAAGAGGCTGTACGTCAGTGTATCCCGTTTGAACGGGTTACAGCACTTTCACCGGCTGACCTTGTACATATCACCCTTATTGCACACATGTGCTACAGCGGTGTGTTACTGAACGCTGACCTTTTTGACCCTGACAAGGACGGCGTGGATTTTTCCAAGGCTGTAAATATGTTTTACCAGCGTGGTCAGGTCAATTCTGACGTTAAGGATTTACTTAAAAAGACTTTGACTAAGGTCTTAGGCAATGAGGGTGATTACTTCTACGGTGTAGCACCCAAAAAAGCTGACTTTGACAAGGAAGATGTCATGCACTTCCTGGCACGGTTTAGCAAACGTGCGTCCCGGTCTTATAGTAGGGACAAAAAGACTAAAGTCATTACTTGGGGTGACTTTAAGTATCAGACTAAGACCGACAAGGAAACACAGCGCCGTGCATTTACTGAGTTTTGCGCTGTAGTTCTGGACAACGCTAGTAAGCATAGCGTATTAAAACCAGAACAAGAAGTAGCTGAAAACTAAAAACAGGGTGAACGGTTTACCGGGGTTCAATTCCCCGGCACCCATTTCGTAAAAGTTGTAATTAAAAATTCGGGCTAAAAGTCCGCTCAAAAATCAGGAGATTTTAAATTATGTTGTGAGATGTGTGGGTAAACATTTGGAACGACATAGAAATGGTGGTAGATGTAAAAATCTATACCGTTGTGGCTATGTCTAAAGTTGACGCTATGCACATAGCTGAAATTTTGTCCGGTGGTTCTGCAAGGGACGCCGTTGAACACTAAAGTTAGGAGGAAAATTCCATGGCAAAAATCGAACATGCACCCAAATTTTATGTGCGCTTACGGAAAGGCACACCATGTAAACTCCCAGAAGATTTTACAGTATTTCCAGGCTCAATTTACGGAAGATATGCCAGAAGTGGAGACAAGTCTAACTATGTCTTCTGGGTATGCGATTGTTACCAGTTAATTAACGGAAAACTCCCGGTGCATATTTATAACAACGGAAGTTGGAAATTAGAGCTTTGTACACCGGTTCACCCATGCTATAAGTATGTACAATCTGTACTTTTGAACCTGGGAAAAGTGCCTAAAGTGGAAAGCGATTATATGTCATTTTCTACAGTTCAGAACTTAATGAAACATGACCGGAAACGCAAATGCGGATCTGGTGGAGTGCGTCTTACGCCATTCTGCGGGCAAGTCACAGACTATGAGTGTGCAAAAAATCCTCTACACGATTTCCGCAGAGTATGGAACTAAAGAAAGGAAAAATAAGTATGAGTATGATACAAATACAGAAAATGTGCGTGAATATTTATCACGATTATATAGGCATGGGTAGAAGGCAGAACATGGCAGATAAAGAGGTTCTGTCTTTAATTATGCGTGAATACTGCCAGTCTATCATTGACTGGGAAGAAGTAAAGTGGCTTTGGATAGGTTATCTTGAAAAGGGAACTTTAGATTTTGCCGGAGCTATCCGGTTAGCAGAAAAAAGAATGGAGGTAACATCGAAATGAGTTTATTTCTTGCATTATGTATCTTTACAGGCGGTATAGCTTGCCATATTGCCTATACAGAAATTAATAAGGCAGACTAGGTTCTGCCAGCTCTGAGTTATGGAAACCGCTACGAGGTTCAGAGCAGACAACGAAATTTATTTCGGCTAATATCCATAGGTAACTTGTAAACCAGTATAAAAACCGTTATACTTGACTTATAAAAGTGAAAGGCGGTGGAAAGGATGGATTTTATGCCAACAGATGTACAATTTAAAGACGAACTGAGAAAAGAGCGTATTATTTATCAGGAGTATTTAGAACTGCTGAAAGAGGGAAATCTGGAAAAACTCAAAAAGAAATTCGAGGATAATCTGGAACGTATTGAGGCGAGTTTACAGGATTAATAATACACCAGGGGCAAGGGATGTAAAAGTTCCTTGCTCTTTTTATGCCTAAAAATAAAAGGCAAAACACAGCGGAAAGAGGTGATTTTATGGTAGAATATTTACGGGCATAGTCTGCCCAGAAATGGAGGATTTTTCATGGAGAAAATCAAAGAATGGTCTGTAGCTCGTAGAATTGAATCATTAAGGCAAATGGATCGGATGTTATCTGAAATGAATGTAGGCACACGGTATACCATTTGGCAAGATTGGGGCGGCGGGTTAAAGGCAACCGCAGAAGAAACACACGCAAATTGGCAGCGTATGGCAGAAGATGACGAACTGTATTCAAACGCAATTTTTTGCTATATGGTTTGTACATTGGAAAAATATACGCTTGCGAATTTTAAAGACTTTGACAAAAAATAATCTGCGGTTAGGGGTAAGGGAAACTTTGCCCCTTTAAAAATAAGTGTAAATATGATATGCTACCTAAAAAGGGAGGTCTGAATACATGCAGGTAGTATATGATAAATTATTTGATAAATTGAAAGCAGAAGGAATACAACAAAAAACTTTAAGAGAAGAGTTAAGTTTTAGTAACAGTGTTTTTAATAGATTTAGACATAATGAACCAGTGACAACAGAAACAATAGGTAAAATTTGTGAATATCTAAACTGTACACCTAATGATATTATGGAAATAAAATTCGATAATGAATTAGTACAATTATATGAGGCAAAGCGTAAAGAGAAAGCAGAGATAGAAAAGCAAATAGCAGAGCTTCAGGCAAAATTAAAGTCTTAAAGGAGGCAAATTAACATCTGAGATTTTTCAGGAATTGAAGGCAGAATGTACCGAAACAGGTACGTTTAACCATAAGGAGTAATGAATACGCAATGTAAAAGCATCTACCAGAGAAAAATCTGATAGGTGCTATTTCTTTATGGAAATCAGTGTCATAAGTGCCATCTTGACAATACAACAAATTTGATGTATTGTAAAGGTAGAATACAAAGGAGGAAGTTTTAAAGTATGACACGATCTTTTATTGAGACACCAACGTTTACATCAAATTGGAATGAATTAGGATTGACTGACGAGGATTTAAGAACTCTTCAAAATGATCTGTTAGAAAATCCTAAAATGGGTGATGCTATTCCTGGAACTGGCGGAATAAGAAAAATTCGTATTCCAATGGAGAATAAAGGAAAGGGAAAACGTGGTGGCGCAAGAGTAATATATATTGATGTAGAAATTAAAGAAATAATTTATTTTATCAATGTATATTCTAAAAACGAAAAAGATAATTTAACAGAAGATGAAAAAAAGGCTTTTAAAGCCTTGGTGAAAATTTTAAAGGAGAGATAAAAATGAGTAAATTCTTTGACGAAACAATGCAAGGTTTACTTGAAGCAATTGCAATTGACAAAGGACAAATTCCAATGAAAAAGGTAGAGGGCTTATCAGCCCCTACCTTACGGGCAGAAAATATAGAAAGTAATTTGATCGATAATATCATTGCATTACGGAAAGAGAATAATATATCTCAAACGGAATTAGCTGATTTGACTGGAAGTAATCAGCAAACAATTTCACGTTTTGAAAAGAAAGCGCATAGTCCATCATTAGTTTTATTTGTTAAAATTATTGATGCACTTGGATATGAAATGCAGATTGTGAAAAAATAATAAAATTCGTGTCATACAAATAAATACAAAAGAGATTATAGCATCTATAGAAATATAGGTGCTATTTTTGTGCAAAAAAATAAGCGAAATTAAGGAGGTAACGCAAAATGAAAAAAGAAGATTTATTTTTCGGACCATTAATCTGCGGAGCTACATTAATAGCAGCCAGTGCGTTCTTGATCGGCGCAAGTTTAGGAACCAAACAGGCAGAACGGGATTTATATCCACTGCCTACAGTTGTAACGGAAATTGACCGCAGTATAGATAAAGTAATCTGTACAGATTACAACGGATATGAGTGGTCATTCTACGGCTGTGAGGATTGGCAAGAGAATGACATCTGCACTCTGCTTATGGATTCACGGAAAACGGAGAAGATATATGATGATGTCATTGTACAGACCAGATATTCTGGCAGTGTAGAATCTATGGTTGATATGGAAGCTGTGACCGACTTCCAGGCAAATAATGATGCACTGTATTTGTATCTGGCAGATGGCACAGGTTACTATTGGGAAAGATAAAAATAGAAGGGAGAATAAAGCATATGTGTAATACAGATTGGAAGTACAAAAGACAGGCAATGACAGCAGCAAAACAGTTAGGATATGGAGATGCAGTTATATTACGAGTTAAGGCAAGTAATTCCGTAATTGAGATTGACCGGATCATGAGAACAGCACGGCTTAACATGCCATGGAGATAGGAGGTAAAGGCAAATGGTAAAGGAACCGGAAGTAGTAACATACTACACGTTAGAAGAAGCACGGAAATTGATCCGTAGAGAGGATGTACGGAAACGGAACTTACTCTTACGGAGATTAACGCAAAAGGGAGTGGGTGTTGCGATCATTGTAGCAACCATTCTGACAAAAGAGATTGCAGCAATCGTATTTGCCATGATGTTGGGTCTGTATCTGATCTTTACAAAAGAGAAATGGATGTAGGGATTATTTTTGCTTGACAAAACACACTATATGATGTATTATGTGGTCACAAAAGAGAAAGTGAGGGAAATTTAACACATGATACTACACCATTATGAGTCAAGTTCTGGCAGAGATTTAATTATGGAATACCTATACAGCTTAACAGAAGAAGAAAGAGTTGATGGTATGTCTGTAATGGATCACATGGAAAATAACGAGTTTGACCAAATTGAATTTAAACGATGGGAAAAGAAAGTATACGAGGTATACTTCCAGAAACATAACCGCATATTCTATATTACGGTAGATAAAGAAAATGTTTACTTACTCCATGCATGTCGAAAACAGAAAAATAAAACTGAAAAGAGAGATGCAGAAATAGTTCGGAAACGTGCAACAGAGTTAGGCAAGATAACTGGAAAGAAGTATATTTAGGAGGTGTAAATATGCCATTCAAGACAGTATGTATTAAAGACGAAATTGAAAAACAGCGTGAAAATGATCCGGCATTCAGAAAGGCATGGGATGATTCCCGTGCCGAGTATGAATTGATCGGACAAATGATCCGATTACGGAAACAGGAGAGCATTACACAGAAACAACTTGCAGAAATTACAGGAAATACACAGCAGTTTGTTTCACGGATTGAACGGAAAGAAACCATCCCAACAATTAGAATGTTTAGCAAATTGTTAAATGCTCTTGGTTATGAATTACGGATCGTAAAAAAGGGAACTGTATAAAATAAATAGTGTAGTATCATAAATATCAATAGCATCTTACAGAAATGTAGGGTGCTATTTTTATACCCAAAAATAAAAATTCAAAGAGAAAAAGGAGAAATATATTATGTGTAAGATGTTCAAAGAAGTAACAGGAAAAGAAAACAAAGGTAACGTAAGTGAGTTAAAAGGACTGTTAAAGGCGGCAGTTGACGCAAAGATGAACGCTGTAATTGTACGGATCCCTGTTGAATTACTGGAAATTGATGAAAGTTATCAGATCCCAGAGAGAACAGCAAGAAGCCTGGAATACCTTACAAAAAATTGGGACGACAATAAATTACTCCCACTTTCAGGTGTTCCACATTGGGAAGAAGGCAAGGTATATCTGTTCGATGGTTTTGGTAGATGGATTGGCTCACAGCTTATCAAAAATCCAAAAGATGATTTACAGGTAATGGTTATTCTCAATGCTCCAACTGACCCAAAAGAAAGACGGTTGTATGAAGCGAAAATGTATGCATTTCAGAATGTAGGCACTGCAAGAATGACAGCCGTACAGAAACACGGTGCAATGCTCCTGATGCATGATAAAGCAACTATCATCCTGGAAGCAATGAAAAAGAAATATGATTTTGAGTATGTTGCGAATAAGGGAAATAGATCTGCAAGTGTTCTTGGAAGTTATACAGAGGCACTTGCAATGTGCAGACAGGGAGAGGATCTTGCAGAGTTTATCTTTCGCATTTGTAAGAAAGCTGGGTTTGATAGAAAGTCAAATGGATATAGCACTTATGTCATGAGAGCCTTAAGAGATTTATATAAGCTGTATCCAGAAAACAGAACTGATGTGGAGAAAACAATGGTTAAGTATATGCGTAAAATTGAACCTGTTTTCTTAAAATCTGAGGCAGTTGTACAGTATCCACTTGTTGATTATAAGATTGCTTGCAGTCTTTTCCTTGAAGATATTGTTGTACGTGAACTGAACGCAAAACATAAACGCAAAATTGAAAATGGAAAGGTTCAGTTCATTATCCAGCCGGAGGATTTAAAGAACACAAAGTAATATACATAAGTTTTAAATAATTATACATAGTCAGACTTTGCGGACAAGGCAACTTGCCCGTGAAGATGTGATTATGTATCACGAAAAATAAAAGCGAAAGGAGAATAGTATATGTGTCAAAAAGTGAAAATGGCACCTGTGTCAAAAGTGAAGTTTACTCAGGCTTTACGAGGACATGGCTATGTACTTGCCCGAACTAATGGTGGTCATGAGACCTGGAAAAAAGTGGTCACTAAGACCTGTACGATTCCAAGTCACGGAACGGATATTTCAGCACCATTAGCGAAACGGTTAAGCAAAGAACATAATTTAGACTTGTTTTAAGGAGACAAAAGAAATGGCAGATTACAAAGTACGGTTAGTTGCTGGGCGGTATTGTCTGGCAGAAACAAAAAACAATTAGATTGTAGGTTGTGGCTATAATCCAGACAGACCAGAAGGACAGCAGTGGGAGCAGGGTAAATATTTCTCTAAGGCAAATGGTTTAACTGGTCTCTTAAGTTTACACGAAGCAACGGAATATATGTATAGTCGTCTGGACGAAAACTACATTCCAAGGGAAAGGTTAATCGAATTGGCAACACGGTTTAAGGACTGTGCCAATGGAGATGAGGATCTTGAGTATGTAAAAGATGATATGACAAATAATGAGCTTGAATTCTTTGAACTGGACGAAGAAACAGAAGATGAAGATATGGAAATTGATGATGATATCTTGTTAGAGGAGAATGATTTATGATGCCTACATATTCATTAATCAATTATTTTGATGTATGGGGAAATGCAAAAGATGGTTGGGAAGTCAATAATCTCTGTACAGAGAAAACTGGGATCACCATTACTGATGATGCGACCGATAAAGAGATTTTAGATTATCTTGTGCATGTTGGTTTTCTCGCCACATCTGATATGCGAAAGGTAAAAATAGATACTACTGACGGTGACATGATGGAAATTTACGCAGTTAAAGGTATGCAGCCTTTAGGCAGATTGCAGAGGGAATGGAAATGAAAAAGAAACCACGGTGGAAAGATTTACCTTTTGATGAACGGATGGATAAGAAGTTAAAACAGTGGGGATTATCCGAAGAAACACGAGAAAGGGTAAAACAGAAAATTAAAAAACGGAAACAATTAGTAGAAGCATAAAATTCGTGTTTCATTGGAAGAAAGGAAGGCAAATATGGAAAGATATGATATAGAAGAATTGGTGTTGGGACTTGCTGATATTGTGAGGGAAAATAGATATTTAAGGCAGGAGAATACCAGATTGAGGAAAGTTGAAAAAGAGTATCATCAATCTATTATAGACAGATGTAGAGAAAGTGAACAGGCAAGTTTAAATATGTTTAAAGCTGCATGTGTCGGAATCGCACACGGTAAAAATGATATGGAACTTGCAAGAGATTTGGTTGAACATTTATAGCAGACAAAATTCGCATTTCTTTAGAAAGGATGGTAGATATTATGAGATTAGCAGTAACATGGGAAATGGCAGGATATGTAGATGTAGAAGCTGATACATTAGAAGATGCAATGGAAAAATTCAAAAAAGAGTGTGATTATATTAAGCTTCCAAACGGAAATTATGTAGATGGAAGTTTTAGATTGTCAACAGAAGATGTTGATGAAATGGAAGCTATTGTAGATTTTTAATGAAACTAAGATTTACAAGGAAGAGGAGTGAAGACAAATGGATATTGAAAAACAGAAAGCAGAAGCAAGAGACAGAAACAATTTAGTAGATCACATAATCAAACTCATTGAATCAGATGATAAACGGTATTCGTTTGAGTGGTCATGTGGCAATGCAATGGAAATTTACGATAAAGAAAAAGAAGTCGGATATGTATTACACATCGATAAGATTGAGTATGATGCAGATGGAAATGCAACAAATTTATAAAGAAGGAGTGATAAGGATGACAGATATAGGTGCAATTATGCATTGTCATGATGCAAAGAAAGATGCGAATAGCTTTGATAATTTGATGAATGAATTTAAATCTATTAAGAGAGATAAGAAAATTATTCAAGATATGGAATTATCTGACGAGGCAAAACAGAAATGTTTTGAAGATTTAGATAAACAATTGTTAGATGTAAAAGAAAGAATACATAATGCAATTGATGAAATGTAATCTAGCCACTAAGCAAAGGCAACCAGAGAATATATAACTGGTTGTCTTTTTTAGTACAAAAAAAATGGAGGAATAGACATGGAAATTACAATTAGAAACATCACAAAGGATACAATGGTTGATTTTAACAATGACCATACAATTACATTGCCTATGGACGAAGAGAAATTACGGAATATGTTAGGCAATGATGAGTGGATTATTGTTGATGCACCTGTCGGAGATGAATTTACGAATATTGAAAAGTTAAATGCATTGTTAAATGAAACTGATGAAGATAATTTACGAATTTTAACAAAGGCTTTTTTGCTTAATGAAATAATGGAAAGTGGATTTGATAATTTCTCGATTGTTGATTTTGATGCAGAAACTTCACAGTATAACGGAGGTAATGGAGTCATAGTTGATGAAGAGTGGTATGGAAGAGTACTTCATGATTTGGGATATATAAATTTCCCATTCGCATATACAGAAGATATGGAAGACTACGTAAAATGGGAACAACTTTGGTATACAGCGAATAGTGAAGGTTGGTGCAATGTTAGATATAACGGAAATATATATCTTGTAAAAAGGTGGTGTTCATAATGTTAAATATCAAATGGGATAACGGAGTTACAGGATATTTAAGCGAAAGCGAAAAAGAACTATGTGGAAGGATTGATAGAGAAATCAGTGCTATCAATGCAGTAAGCAAAACGGAAATATCTGTAGTAATCAGTATTGAAGGTGGTAATCAATTCCACATAAAGAAAGATACTGGTTCACTGATTGGATATATGAACGCAGAACAGTGTTGGTATGCATTGAAGGGAATTATGACAAGTTTGTTATACATGGAAAGGCAGATTGATTAGTATGTATAAGAGAAAAACTAAAGATTGTTATGCAATCGAGGGAAATTGTGGTTATGGATGGGACATTGAATGTAATTGTGAAGATAGAGCAGATGCAAAAGCACAGTTGAAAACATACAGAGAGAATGTAAGTTATCCTGTGAGAATTAAGAAATGGAGAGAAAGGATTGATGATTAGTATGAAATATACAATAGATACATTAAGAGAGATTAACGCAAGATTTTGTGGTTCGCATATACTTATGAATTACGATGTAGATAAGGCAAATATGTATGTCGAACTTATAGAAAATACACGGTCTGAAAAGACTCCAAGTGTAGGTGATTGCGTTAGATATACAAATGAATATGGAGATTACTATGGAACAGCTCATATTGAAAAAGCAGATGTGAATGAAGTTTATATCTGTGAACAACCATATACACCTTTTGTTCATAAATATGAAGGCAGAATCAGTTGTAATACAAGTGGTGGAGCATGGACACATTTACCAACAAGAGAACTGAAATATATAGGTAAAATTGAAAAGAGATTTTGTGATTGGGGTAATTGCGGATGCTGTGCAGATGGTGCTATTGATTTTATAGCAGAAGTAAGTTTATGGGAATATGTAGATAGTAAAAATCCTTTTGTAAGTGAAAATGGATATAAGTTCACAACAAAGGATTTTGATAAACAGTATATATCATTCAATCCTAAAGATGATGCATCTTATGTATATTTTGGAGAAGGTTGTGCATGGAAAAGTAAAACAGATTTATATGCTTATCTGAGAGCATATAGAGCAGAAATTTTCAAAGGATATTGGCAGAATCAGTTCATTGTGTGGACTTGGAAAGAGAAACAACATCATGTATCACCAACGGAATTTGGTAGTCTTAAATTAGAAGAAGATACATGCATGATAAATGGTGACATCATGAGATGTAAAAGAAAATATGATGAAATTACTCATACTGTACACACATATTATGTTTGGTATTGGGACGATCCAACTAAAGACTTCTTTGAGGCAAGTGCAGAACAGAATAAAATAAGAGAAAAATATTATACACTTGATAGAAAAACTCCAACATATATTGTTGCAAGAGAGGAAATAAAGTCTGGAATTGAAATTCCAAAACATGGGGAGGTGTAAACTATGCAAATTCTTGACAAAGCAACTACACCAGATGGAATAGAAATTGAGCTTAGAGATTTAAGTGGAGAACATAAACTGCCAGATTATAACGGATTGGTAATTGTCTTTCGTACAATTGCAAAGAAAACATTTCCACCTAATCTTGGATGGTATGCACAAAAAGGAAAAGAATTTCATTCATGTATTTGTTGCTATAAAAATTATACATCAGATATGTTAAAGGCAGATTATGAGAAATTAAAAAATGGTACAAAAACTCTTGCAGATTTGAAATCATATTTTTGGAATGGAAATAGAGATTGTTATGTACTTGGGGTGGAAGGGAGTAAAAGTTATGCTGAAAACATTAAAGGAAATGTTAATTGAAGCGGGTTATCCTGAAAGCGAAATGTATCATCCTTCGTATGGATCTGATTTGTATGTATATGTAACACCGCTTACAACAAAGGTAATTGAAGAATGGTGTAAGGCACATGATTACAGAATGGCTTGGCATTGTCCTACATTTAAAGACCAGATAACAGGCAAAATGATGTATGATTGTGCATTTCAGTGGTATGAAAATTAGCAGATAGGAGCGTGATTATATGGCATATTACAGTAGTCCACGAAAGTATGAAAACGCAACTGGCAAAAGATTTACAGATAAATGCCCATGTATTCATAGAACAGGAAGTGTTAAAGGTATGGTTAAATTAGGCTTTTGGGATAAAGATAGCGATAAGGTAAGACATGGAAATTGGATTTATCAGCAATCATAAAGCAAAGTAAATTGTAATTTCTTAGGAGGTAAACAAATGGTAAAATGGATTATTGTTCACACCAATTCAGATAATGGATGTATGGAATTTAAATTATTTTATGGTACGGAAATTGAAGTGCGACAATTATTAAAATCAATGGCCGTAAAAAGCGATATCATAACTAACTTTACAGAAAAAATGGATAAAGACGAAGTCGATATTTATGAAGAAATTTCAGATATGATTGATGATCAGGGTTTTGATCCAAAAAATAATACATATACAGTTATGGTGAGTGATCAATATGGAGAATGTGATGAAGTGTTTACGGCAATTGAGTTAGACAACATTAAGACAGTATAGAAATATACTTTAGGAGAATAACTAAAGGCAGATGCAGAAATGTGTCTGCCTTATTAAATAGGAAAGGATAAGTAAAATACTATGTTAAAATTTAAACTTAATGCAAGAGAACTCAAAGAAATGATGGAAAAGGCAGCAACAGTAATTAATAAGAAAAGTTGTCTTCCAGCGTTATCACGGTTATATTTCCAGATTGATGAGAACGAACATCTTAAAATCTGGGGTACAAATATGGAGCATTGGTTAGAAGTGAGAAGCGAAAATATTTATGACACACAGCCAGGAGTTGTAGGAATTGATATTGAAGATATGAAAATCATTTCTAAGATGTCAGGAGAAATTACATTTGAAGACATTACTAAGGATGCAAATGCAAGGATTAATATCAAATGTGGAAAGAAAAATGTGACGATTCCTAGATATGCAAATACAGATATTTTCTTACCAAGTATGGATGATACGGAAAGCAAAATTCTTTCTGTAAAAGAAAACTGGCTGCTTGATACGGTATTAAAATTAGCAGTATTTACTGCTGTGGATGATAAAACGAAAATGATGCAGGTTTTCAATTTCAATACAAAAGACAGGCGAATTGAAACACTGGATGATCATAGAATTGGAATGAGATCACTTGATGCACAGAATATTTTTGTAGTAACAGAAAATCCATTTGAAACTGTAAAGCTTCATAACATGTGTGTTCCTGTATTTAAAAAGATAATGAATAAGAAATCTGAAAGCGAAATTGATATTTACCAGGATAAAAAATACATCCGGCTGGAAGGTAATAATTTTACATATGTAAGCAGAAGAATTGATGGAGAATATTATAAGGTAAACTCAATGCTGCCTACGAATGAGCTTTACAGGTTTAAACCAGATATAGAAGCTTTTCTGGAAGCAATGAAGTATGACGCAGATTTAACAAAGGATATTAAAATCCCTGTTGTATTACATAGCGAAAATGGAAGATTGTATTCCTATATCAAAACAGAAAGATATGAAGCATTTGATTCTTTTGATACAAAAGAAAATACAATGAGTAATGATCTTTATATTGGTTTTAATCCAAGGTATTTAGCAGATGTATTTTCAATTGTTGATGCAGATGAACCTATATGCACAGGGAGCAAGGATATATGTCCGTTAATAATAAAAGGAAATGAATATAGCTTTCTTTTACTTCCTGTGAATATCAGGATTAATAAAGATGAAATTATTGATGCAATTGAGAAAAATATTGAAAGGAATTAGGTAGCGAAAGCTACCTGATTTCATATAAGGAGAATGATATGGGAGAAAGATTAAAAGATTTAGTAGCTAAACTCGAAGGCTTATCAAGTTATGAAAAACACTTTGTATTATGGTTATTACTCAGAGAATACAGTGAAGAAAATGGAAAAGAAATACCTGAAAGAAGTGATACGATCGAAGATTTCAGAAAAGAGAAATTCTATCATGGATTATGTGCCGAATGTAATGATTTAATTGATGTTTTGGATTTTGAATTGTGGAGGTAAGTAATGGGACTTGTATATTTAAATAATAAAGAGGAACGGATTTATGAAGCATACGGTATGACAGTATATGGAAAACAGGATAGATATACTTGGAGTATTTATCCTGACAAGCCGGATGAGAATGTATATACATCATTACGGATCGAGCGAAATGAAGATGAGGTCTGCAACATAAATCTTGGTAACAGATGTATCTTTAAAGAAAATTTCAATAGAACAATTGATAATTTCTTATGGTGGATTGATAAAGAGAATCCTGATGTATACGACATTGACAATGCAGTCATTAAGAAATTATGCGAATCAGACTCATTGTTTAATCACCTGATTGAAAATCGCAAGAGAAAAGAACAGGCTGAAATTAATGAAAGGGCAAGGATTAAAGATAATGAAGAAGAGAAACAGAGACAGATTGATAAGATCAAGCAGTATTGCGAGAAGAAAAATCTGTTACTCAAGCAGTATTATGAAAAAGTTTATATAATCAAGCTGCGTAATAAAGATGTAAGGCAGATGATTGAGAACGCAGACAATAAGCAGTTTGAGGGATTAAGAGATTTTATGAACGAATATCCTGATAACACAGATGCGGTAATTGTAATGAATGGATATATTGAAGATATAGTAAAGCAGATAGCGTAGAAAGCGAGGTTGATTGATATGAGAAAACCTAAAGTACGGACTATATATGATGATTATAACTTATGGAATAAGGAAGATGTAGAAGATGCTAAAGCTGCGCTCCTAGAACGAGATGGGAATAAAGATCCTAGTGATGATGACATTTGGAATGAATTATATGCTTGGGATGAATGCAATTGGGACGAAGAAAAAGAACGATTAATAGATTTCTTTAATAATGGTGACACATGGATTTTAAAAGGTACAAATGGAAGATGGGATGGTTCTCATGAAGCAGGTACAATCTTTACCGACTTTATGGAAATATTCAATAAGGCTATGAAGGATTGCGACTATGTAAAACTTTATGATGAAAATGGTCACTTTTATTTTCAGTGCTCTCACCATGATGGAACTAATTGTTATGAGATCAAAAAACTTACAGAAAATGGAATTAAATATTTGGAAAATTGGGAATATGACTGGAATGATAAGAGAAGCGAAAGATACATACATGATCAAATTATGAAGAGGTATTCTGTGCTTCCACATTTTGCTCATAAAGTATATGGGTGTCCAAAGGTACAGTGGGAAAGCGAGGTTGCTTAATATGTTTAAAAAGTCAGAATATAACAAGTTATTAAAAGTAAAAGGTATTCTTGAAGAAATCTGGGATGGAAAGTTAAGCAAATATCATCTCACAGTAGCACAGTCATACGAAATTGCCAAGGCATATAACCAGATCATAAAAGGGAATGCGGTGGAAACAATCAGTAAGGAAGTAAAACAGTTCTTTGAAAAGCATGATTTGTGTGTAAAAGAGCATGGTATTGGTTGGATCATAACATTAGAGTGACCTGATGAAAGAACGGTTTTGTGAATAGAAAGCGAGGAAGATATTATGAGATACTACGAAACAAAAATTGGAAAGATCATTGAGGAAGAGTTTGATTCACGGATGGGTAATGCAGTATTTGCTTATATAATGAGTAACGGAATCGATGCGATTAAAGAATATACGGATGAAGAAATTGCCAAAATCAAAGGCAATGCATTATGCAAAGCAGAGTTCAACCAGGCATTAGTTAGATGTGCCAGAAGAATTTGTAGGGAATGTAAATGGATTGAGATGATCGAATTTATTCGACTGCACTTATGGTGTACTCCAACGGTACATGATGTGTATCTGTACAGAGAAGATTATACGGAAGAAACTTTTGCTGAATTATTAAATTCACTTGACTTAGAAGAAGAGGATGTAGGAAACGAAATCAAATTGTTCGCAGTTGTTGATAAAGAATGTTTAAAAAGTGATGGTGAATAATATGAAAAATAATAATCAGTTGTCAGAGCAGAAGTTAAATGATATTGCAATATATATGGATGACAACATCAGGGAAGAGTTACATTTCAGGCTTGCTCCATGTGAGCCTGATTTGTTTTTACGAGAATATGTAAAGAGAAATCCTGCTTTTGCGGAATTACTTAAAACTGAATTTGGAATTGAGGTGGAAAGTAAATGAGATATTTAACATATTACAAAGAGTATCCAATATATGAGCCAGCAGAAGGCGGATATTATTATGCTGGAAATGAAGTAGCACAAAGCGAAAGAATGTCAAAACGAAAATGTAGGTCGCGTTTTAATGAGATATGGAAAGAATGTGAAAAGGAAAACATTGAAAATGGATTTACGGAAGATGTAGATTGGGCAGAGGTTCATAATCGAACGGGAATTCATCCATGGGTTAAATATGGTGATGATTGTATCTGTAGAAACTCAAATTACGTTGGTCAAGGCGAAAGTTATATAATCGAAAGAAAACTTGGAAGTCAAATAAGAGGTTGGGAACCGTATTGTTAGGAGGAAATAGTATGATGACAGAAGAGAGATTTAGGCAGACGAGTTGGAAGATGTCTTACGAGGAATATAAGAAGTGTTATTGTCCAGGCTGCAACAGAAAGGATTGCCCACACAGAGAAGCTTTTAGGAGAGTACCTGTTATTGATGGTGGCTTGGGCCTGTGTCCAAACTTAAATGGAAAATAAAACAATGAGAGAATATATAAGAGGTAGAGAAATCTGCCTCTTATTTTATTGGAGGGAAAATATGAAAGCGTATAAATTGTTACGAAAATTGTCAGATGGGAAATTATATCCGCTATTCATTCATAAAACATATTCAACACCATTTAATGAGTGGATGCAGGCGGAATGCTATCCAACAAAGGGGTTTGCGGTTCGATGTGGATGGCATTGTACATTTAGACCTGTAGCACCGCATTTATCAATGAGACTTGCAAATGGAGAACAGAGAGTATGGGTTGAATGTGAAGTTGATGATTTTAGTACATATAATCGCCCAGAATCTCAGGGTGGAACATGGATCTTAGCACAAAGAATTAAAATTATAAAAGAGTTAAATGATAATGATGTTATGGAAATTCTACAGAATGCAGCTTAGGAGGGAAAGAAAATGAAGAGATATTTATTATGTGAATTAGATGATGAGCATTATGCGGAACCTGAATTCTATATTTACGATTCAAGGGAAGGTGCATTTAAAGATGCAGTAGAAGATTGTATCAATGCAGCAGATGGTGGAGATTTCCAGATGAAAGTTGAAAACAATCAGAATCGTATTTCTGTTAATTTTGATTATGAGAAGTTCTTTGTTACAGAAATTAAAGAACTGGATTTGGATGACGGAAATTATGCGATTATTCGACACCATGCTTATGAAGGTGTTGGGTTTGAAGTATTATTTCAGGGAATATACGATGAGTGTGTAGAGAAACGAAAAGAATTTATCAAAAAGGCATTTGAAGAAAATGATTATTCTGGTGGAGATAATAGTGATTTCGATATGGAAAATGATGCTTGCATTGATACTGGTATTGAGTGGGAAATTTACTCAATTGTGAAGTTGCCGGAAAGTGAGGGATGAATATGACGACAATAAAGATTTATTGCAATAAGCGAAATCATAATAAGTATATTGAGGTTCGGAATGATGGTCACTATCACAATTCTGTGCGGCAATACATGGAATGGAAAGATGAAAATGTGAAAAATCTACTTGGTGATAGGCGGTTGCACAGATGGAGAATAAAAAATTTAAAGGCTCTATTAGAGGATTATGAGGAGGTGTAAACAAGATATGGAAAATAAACAAGAAATGGAACTTTATATTAAACAGTTGGAAGAAGAAAATTTACGGTTAAAGACAAGTAATAAATCTCTCAGAACAAACAATAAGGGGTTATTAAATGGCCACAACAAGCTGCAGCGTGATTTATACAGAGTAAGAAATGAACGGAATGAATTACGAAATAAACAGTTTACTGATGAGGAGCTACGAATTCTTTTTATGGCAATAAAGAAATTACTTAAAGGTATAAGTATGGAGTTAAATGTTACTTATGACGAGGTGAATTATAATTCACTAGAAATGTTATTAGCACAGTCTTGGGCGGTAAGGCAGAAAGTTTATAAAATGCTGAAAGAAGAGGTGGAATAGAAAAATGACAGGTGGATGGGGATTTGAAACAATTTTTGGAACAATTGGAGAAGAAATCGAAGATAAAACTTTTGTCGTTATTCCAAAAGAAGATTCATTAGATGTGTTACGGAAAATACAAAGCGATCTTGCCATGACTCAAATCTTAGAAGGCTCTGAAAATATAGGAGATGTTCTATATAGATGCGAACTCATGGAAGAGGTAAATAAAGGCTTGAAAAAACTGGAAGAAATGATGAAATAGTCAATTTTATAAATGGAGGAATATTTTATGAAAATGAATAGTTTAGAATTAGCAAAGAGAATTATTGATTGTCTTTCAGATGGCTATGATGATGAAGAATACAGAGAAGAGACAATAACAGCTTTATATAATGAGCTTTCGCAGGTTGATGATAATAGTTATATTAAAGCCGCATTTGTGAAATTATGTGAAACAATTGAAGAATTAGAAGCGTAATAAATAGCAATTTCGGAGGAATATAAATATGAAAACAGACGTAATTACAGTAGAGGATTTAAGCGTAGATCAGTTGCGTGAATTAAAATTGAGCTATTATTCGGTACTTGTAAATGAAGGCTCATTTTCCGAAGTTATGGGAGTAGACCTTAACGAACCGTCAGCTTACATGATTGTAAATGTAGATGATTATATAAGTGATGAGTTTATTAAAGAGTATTATGAAGGAGTTATATTTTCTAAAGATGATTTCATGCAAATGGAGGAATAAAACATGGATAAACGGATTCCAGAATATACGATTATAACACGGAACAAGGTGTTAGAAAACGACATAGAAGATGTATTAAAAGAGCAGAATGAAAAAAGAGAAATTTTAGGACTGAATGGAAATGAGTATATTTGTCATTTCTTTGGTGCTAGTCCTGAGTATAAGTTAATCCCAACTATTGATATGGCAACTGAATATTTGAATATAAAAGACGGTGCAGATCTAGTTCAGTTCTGCAATGGAAATTATGGATTTGTAGCATATTGTAACGGAAAAGAAGATGCTTTTGAGATTATAGGTTGAGGTGATGATATATGAAGTTTAAATGGAACTTGCAACCAGAATTTGAGAGATATAAAAAGGATCAGAGAAGCTACAAACAGGAAGAAGGTAGCGGAGAATATGTTGGATCGGTAAGAGTTGGTAATCTTTGTTTTGACATTATTGATTGGGGAAATCATTTGTGGTTCGACCTTTATGTTGGTGGTGTTGATACAGGTTATGGATACGGAGCTAATAATTATCCATATGATTATTGTGATGTAGCGAGTTTTTCATGGAACGATGATCTGACAGATGTAACCGATGATGATTTTAAAAGAGAACTGGAAGAGTATATTGAGGAACATATCAATACGAATGAAGGATATGTTACCGATGTCGGTGCAATTCCAGTTAGCCTTATTGATAAGGCAAATGAAGATTTGAAAGAATGGTAGGTGAAAATTATGAAAGAAAAATTTTGGCAGTATATCTTGGACAATTTCACAATTGATAATGATGGAAGAAAGATAATAAGCAACATTATTGATTGGTTCTGGATGGAATCATTTGATAAAGAAGATACCGTGAATGCATTATTGCTTCTTTTAGACGGAATTGGAATTGAAAAAGAAGAGATTGAACAATTTGTTAATTGGGATTAGGAAGAAACAAGAGTTTCAAGTGATAGAATGGAGGAATAAAAATGGAATTATTAAAGGAATATTCGGAAAAATATGGATTAAAAGAAGTTGTAAACGACTATAACGAGCATAGACAAACAAAAGAAAATAGCATTGTATTCTCTAACGGATGGGTTGCTTCCATCGTAAAAAATGATGGCATTGATGTTTATCATCCAAACGGAAAACATACCAAAGAATATAAATCAGACAAAAAGTATTCAGTTGCGATGTGTGATTATAATGGATATTTTGACTGGAATTTATTGAATCAATACGGAGCAATTGAAGGTTGCATTTATTGTAATACGGAATTAGAGATTTTGATTGCTTGCGAAACAATTAGGAGACTTTAGAAAAACCACAATGAAATGAGGATTTACTCGGAAAGAAAGGCAAATAATATGGTAAGAAAAGTTAACAATAGATTATATAAAATCAATACATATGCTTCTGCACACATTATTGAAATAGATGAAAATTATGATGAAGAAGTACAGAAGTTAAGAAAAGAAATTCAGCTTGACAGTCTTGGATACAAATTAAATTTACTTGTATATCTTGCCACATTAACGGTACAAGACTATGCGATTTTAAGCGTAACGGAATTTAACATTGATGGAAGTAAACCTAGAGTTGCTTATGCAAGTAGTAAGGATTTTAAAAAGATTGTTAAGTATTATTCTAAGCAGAAAGCATAGGAAACGATGATTTCAGAATGGAAGGAGAATAAAAGATGTATAAAAAATTAAATGAAAGCCAAAATTTTTCAGATACTTATCCAACATGGATAATTGCATATTGTCTTGACTCAAATTCGTTCTTTGCAACAAATGAAAGATATTTCTTTTGGGAACATGAGAGAGAATTCGAATGCGAGAATGATGCGGTAAATTATTTTAGAGAACATTTGGAAAAGTTTCATGAAATAAGAAATGAGATTTTGAGTTCAACTGGAGGATGGAGCAAAAATAGTGATTTGTTTTTTGAAAATACAAGAGAAAGATTTAAAATATAATGAAACGTAGATTTCAGAAACGGAGGAAATTTCAATGGATGATATGCAATTTGCGAAATATAGTTGTGAAATCAGAGAAGTATTAGAAAATGTATCAGAAGAAAATCTGGAAATACTTGTTAGAAATGTAGTTGCTTATGCAATTTCAAACAATCGTAGCAAGACAAACTGGACTGCACAAGAACTATTTGTAGATGTTATTCCAGATGAATTGATAGCGGAAATATTTAATGAAGAATAGTAGAAAGTGAGGTAGATGTAAATGAAGAAATACACGTGGGATGAAATTTATAAGAGAGCAGATGAATGTTGTTTTGGAGAGGATAATTTAAAGGCAAAGGATAATGCGAGAGGAAATGTGCGTTGCCTTGCACTTGAATACGGAGAAGAAGATTTGGAAAAAGCAGAGTGTCCAGAAGATGAAGTGGATTACTATTGTGATAAATACAATATTTTGTTTGATGAAAATGGTCACATAGTTGATGGATATATTGATTATGCCAAACTTGCGATTGCTATAATCAATGAGTTTGAAAGTGATAGAGAAGAATCAGGAAGAAGAGAAATCGAAAAAGGAATGAGACTTCTGCTTAGTAAGTATGTTTCTAAAAATGAAAGAAAAATTATTGATGATGTTTTTATGACCCTTACTGGTTGGAACTTGAAATCATTGGTAGAAAAATCAATAGAAATTGATGATATGGAAGTGTGATGTAGAAATTATGTAGATGAAACAGCAATTTAATAATTTGAAAGGAGATTATACTTATGAAAAAAATTATTAATGGAAAAATGTACAATACGGAAACAGCAGAGAAATTAACCAGTTGGG